>Ga0180430_10000217_pt1 | contig 66705 bp, 48 predicted proteins | sample SS_ome_9_FD_132999 | JGI IMG/M metagenome (GOLD analysis project Ga0180430, IMG submission 132999) | Hypersaline lake sediment archaeal communities from the Salton Sea, California, USA - SS_1_S_2 metaG | ecosystem: Environmental > Aquatic > Non-marine Saline and Alkaline > Hypersaline >...
CCCTTCTGGGCGGCGTATATCTTCTTCGTGTTGGGCGTCAGGACCGTCAGGCCGCCTTCCTTTGTCGGCTTTGCGTCGGCGAAAAGCGTCTCGACGGCGCCGGGCAGGATTGCGGCGATCATGTCCTCCTCCCTCGGTCCGCCGGGTTCGGATCCGTCCATGATCTTGGTGAGGTCGACTCCAACCGTCTCGGGATTCAGGACGACGAATGCGGCGCCGCCATTGGAGTCGAAACCTTCGCCGAACTTCAGTTGCTTCCTGATCATGTCCAGCAGGTCGCTGCGCGGGCCGCGTCCGTCGCCCGGACGGCTTACGCCTATTCCCATCATCTCGCCCAGGCCGATATCGATCAGGAACATCTCCGCCGAGGCTATCGCCTTGTCGACGCTTGCGGTCATGACGAAGCTTGAATCGGCCGGTATCTGGGACAGTATCGCCAAATCTCCCGCAGCGGCCTTGTGGGCGATGTCTGTCCTGCCGTTGGTCCTGTCGTCGGTCCTGTCGTCGGTCCTGCCGTTGGTCCTGTCGTTGGTCCTGTCGTTGGTCCTGTCGTCGGTCCTGTCGTCGGTCCTGTCGTCGGTCTTGTCGCTGGTCTTGCCGGCTGTATCCGGCGGCGGCTCGGTTTCCGACCCGCAACCGGTTAGAGTAAACGCGATGGACAACATCAAGATGATTGCCGTGAGTACAGATTTGTTCATGGTGATTCTCCTTAATTGGTCAACCCCGGCGCGCTTCATCGCCCCAGGAGACGACTCTTAAGTATAGCGCTTCGATTCGAGCGGCGTCAACGTTTGTGCATTCTACTGTTCGACAACGACGCGGAATCCCACATCATAGACGCCGAGCCATGGTTTGTATGTTGTTAGGAACGATGACGTTGCGCGCTTCGGGCGATCGTGCCGCGATCCGCCCCGGGCCGTGCGTCGCCCTGATTCCTCCGGCGACCGTGTCCACTCGGCGACATTTCCGCGCATGTCGCAAAGGCCCCACGGATTGGGAGCAAAGCTGCCGACCGGAGCCGATACGCGGCGTTCTGGTCGGTTCTTCGGCGATGTGACGCCCAGTCCGTCCGCAGTTGGGCGGGATCCGGACATGCCCTCCTTATCGGAGAGTTTCTTAACCGACTTAAACACGTATCGCCGTGAATGCCGGATTCCTGCAATTCGAGCCTATTTCAGGTGCTTGTCGGCGAAGTCCATGTAGGATTTCCAGTCGAAGTCCTTGACGTCGTGCCGTCCGGTGCGAATGTGATACCCGACGTGACCCTGGACAGACTTGTCCAGAGGCGGCATCTTCTCGCACGGCAGGGGGTTCTTGCCCAGCAGCCTGTACACGCATCCGGCGCCTTTGGCGGCGAGGAATTCGCCTTTGGGATCGGCCCAGCGGTCGTCCTTGGCGCTGGCGACGTATACCGGGCGGGGCGCGACCAGAGCCAGCAGCATGTGCTGATCGAACGCCAGGGCCTGTTCGTTTTTGTTGTACTTCTTGAAGTTCTCGCAGAACCAGTGGGGGAAGCTCCTGTTGATTCGCCCGACCGTCTCGCCGAAGCGGCGTTTCGACAACGCCGCGCCGCCGCATCCGGAATCGTTCGATATCACGATGGCGAATCTCTCATCCTGGGCTCCGGCCCACAGCGAGGTCTTGCCCAGACGCGAATGGCCCATGACCGCCGTACGCGTGTGATCTATGTCCTTGTCGGTTTCGAAGTAGTCCATCGCCCGACTCAGGCCCCAGGCCCACGCGGCGATCGAGCCCCAGGCGTCTTTCGGGCGATCGCCTTTGTAGTTGTCAAGCAGTCCGTGTATCCCGTTCTTGAAATTGTCGTGACTGTCGGGGTCTACGTGGCCGTAGTAAATCGTCGCGATGCCGTATCCGCGAGCGACGATCTTCTCCATCGGCCAGCGCGATGCTGCGGCTCCCCGCTTGTGCTTGGACCCTTTCACCATGCGAACGGCCGCGTCCGGCGTGGTTGCGTGATTGCCGCGAAAGTTCATGCCTACGAAGGTCGGGATTGCTCCTTTGGCGCCTTTGGGCAGATAGATCAGGATGTCCATCGACAGTCCGCCGGGCTTGCCGGTGAAGTTGACGGTAACCTGCTTGCGGCGGGCCTTGCCGCCCAGGGCGTTGTCGTCGGACTCGAAAACCTTGAACGTCATGTCTTTGGGCCGGCCGGGGGATCTTCCGTACATCTCGCGTCTGAAGATCTCGAGTATCTCCCTGCGGCGTGCGGGCCATTCCTTGGCGTCGGTGATCTTCCTGCCGTCGATGCTCGTCAGCGGATCGGGCAGTGTGTACTTGGGGACTTCTTTCTCGTCATAGATCGTCTTGGTGCTGCTGGTGGTCAGCGATGCGATCGGCGCAGACGGAGCTTTCGGTTCCTTTGCCTTGGTCATCTTGTCTTTGCCTCCGGTCAGCCAGTCCAGCGTGAATCTCGCCAGGGTTATCTTGCCGTATCCGTCGCGTTCGTAGAGCAGTCCGATCGACTTGTCGGGCAGCTTAACCAGGCACGAATAGGCCGACGAGCCCTTGTAGATCATTCGCGATACGCCCCAGGTCTTGCCCTCGTCGTAGCTGAGCTTGACCGTTATCCCGTGCCGCCCGCGGGATTGCGGCGGATTGGCGAACAGCAGGCGGTTGGCCCCGCCGTCGGCTTTGGTTGTGTAACGCAGCAGGCTCGCCTGGCAGGTCGGTTCGGGCAGGTCCTTCTGGAACGTGATCTTCGACCAGGTGGCGCCGCCGTCTTTGCTGAGAGAGATCGCCCGGGCGCCGCGCGGCTTGTAGGCCCGCATGTTCATCATCAGCGTTCCGTCGACGAGTTCAACGACTTGGGATTCATTGCATCCGGGCAGGATCGGTTCGGACTTCCTCCAACTCTTGCCGCCGTCGTCGGAGTAGATCACGTGCGATCCGTAGGGGTGGTCGGCGTACTTCTTGTTCGAATGGTTCGCCGGGCAGACCAGGCGACCTTTGTATTTCCCGCGTTGGACCTGGATCGCCACTCCCGGCCCCGTCGCGTACCAGCCCCAGTCGGCCTCGCGGCAGGTCTCAGACAGGTCTCGCGGCTTGGACCAGGTCTTGCCGTCGTCGGTCGACGAGCATATGAAAGGCCGCCGCACGTCCTGGCTCTTGCGGGCGATGATCGCTCCCTCGTGATCGTCGCCGCGGTTCCAGGTCATCAGCAGGTGTATCGTCCCTGTCTTCCGATCGACGACGGGGCAGCAGTTTCCGCAGGTGTCTTTCTCCTTGTCCCAGACAACCTGCAGCGGGCCGAAGGTCTCCCCGCCGTCAGTGCTGCGTTTGACCAGCATGTCGATATTCCCGCTGTCGCCGCGCCCGCTGACGCGCCCCTCGCAGAACGCCAGGACGGTTCCCTTCTTCGACACGACAATCGCCGGAATGCGGAAAGTCTTGTACCCCTCAGTCCCGCTGACGAAAACGTCGAGCTGGTTGTCCGGCCCTATTCTGGGTTCAGCTCCCCAGGCTCCCGAGGCCAGCATTGCAACGCAGGCGACAGTGCAGCATACGGTTTTCAAGTGCATCATCTCTCAAGTCTCCCGAGTGAGTTTATCGACAGGCGATTAAGCTTCATCGTATTCTATGTGACAAACGGCCGCCGGCAAGGTCGATTGCATTGAGACGAGACCTTATTCCCATTGCCACTCGCTGGTCCTGCAATATGAATATGGGATATCCAAATTGCAGGACTTGAGTTGCGGTCAGTTCCGGGAAGCACGGGAATACGTTCGTGGCGCAAAGGCGATTTGCCGCTGCCAGCCTGCTGCGGGCAGGTCGTAGACGGTGCGGCGGATACGCGGGGGATTCAGGAAGCTCTCTGAAACTGGCGGACTCGAATGTCGCCGCTGGGCAGGTGGGCGATGATCTCCATTTGTCCGCCCAGAGCTTCTATAAGCCGGCGCAGCGTGCTGATCTGCATATCGTCCTGGTTTTCGAGCTTCGACAGGCTCGGTTGGGTCACACCGAGAGCCGCGGCCAGTTCCTGCTGTGTCAGGCCCATGAACTTGCGCATCTCCGCCAGCAGCATGTCGGCCATCATCTCTTTGGCCGCCGCTTCGGCTCGCGCACGTGATTCGGGCGACATTTTCTCTTCGAGTTCTTTAAAACTACGAGCTGTCATATCAAGCCCTTTCGGCGAAGATCGTCCAAGTGTTCGTCGTATATCCTATCGGCCTGCGGAATCATGCGATCGTAGAAGCGATCGTCACCTGTCTTGTCGCCTCCTATCAACAGGATTGCGCAACGCCGAGGGTCGAACGCAAACAGAGTCCGCAACGGACGGCCTCGATGCTGAGTTCGCAGCTCCTTCATGTTCGAATGACGCGAACCCTTTAGCGTGTCTGCGTAAGGGCGCCTCAGCAACGGCCCCAACTGCCGCAGCAGGTTCACGCCGGCCAAGAGCGATTCCCGCTCCGATTCATCCAACGCGGACCACCAAAGCTCGAACTCATCGCTGAATTCCACTTCCCACATGACAATAGTATAACTCACGAGTAATATAAATCAAGGGCTATATTGATGGCGAAAACGGGCGAGATGTCGTCGCCGTTGCCGTTTGTCGTTCTTGACCGAAAGCGGGCTGGGCGGTACTTTTAGAGATTCGTAACTTAACTACCCTTGTTACTCATCACAGAGGCGATTGAATTATGAGAGCAATCGAGATAGCCGAACCTCGCAAAATAACCATGCTCGACGCGCCGATCCCCGAACCCGAAGACGGGCAGGTGCTCGTAAAGTGCAGCCATGTCGCCCTGTGCGGCAGCAACATGGGCCAGTACACCGGCGTCGGAGTGTGGGGAAATCTGGCGTTTCCCAACCCCACCGGATGGGCCGGACACGAGAACATCGGTCGTGTCGTCAAGTCGCGCTGCGAGCAGTGGAACGAAGGCGATCTGGTTCTCGCCCAGCCGATAGGCTACTTCGGATTCGCCGAGTACATAATCGCCGAACCGCCGGGGATAGCGTCTCTGCCGGAAGACGCTCCGAACGTCGGCGCCCTGATCGTCGCCCAGCCGCTGGCGACGGTGCTGCGGGCGATGGACCAGACCGAAGGGGTCGTCAACCAGCGATGCGCCGTTATAGGACAGGGTCCCATGGGCCTGATCTGGACGCACGTGCTGTGGCGTTTCGGCGCCAGACAGGTTATCGCGACCGATCTGCTGGACTGGCGGCTCCAGTGGGCCAAACGTTACGGGGCGTCGGCGACTATCGACGCTTCAAAGCAGGATGTCGTCGAGCAGGTCAAAGAGCTCACCGGCGGCGAGATGATCGACTTCTGCGTCAGCGCCGCCAGCGAATCGGACGCCCTTGTCACCGCATCGAAGCTCGTTCGCCGGGCCGGGAGGCTGTTTGTATTCGGAATGCCGGACTACAACGATCTGGCGTTCCCGTGGCATGCGACTTTCCGCAACGAAACGCGGATCATCAACTGCGTCGGGCCGGAATGCGCTCCTTACTTCCAGACCGCCGCCGATATGGTCGTCGACGGGCGCGCCTCGGACTTAGCCTCGATGGTCACGCCTGTAATGCCCTGGGACAAAGCGCCCGAAGCATTCGAGATGTACGCCCAGTGCGCCAAAGACTCCCTGAAACTCACTCTCGAACTGTAGGCCTTTCATGATCGAATACAGCGTATCCGACGGTCTGTGCATTCTCCGGCCGGACAATCCGCCGATGAACGCCATCACGTTTCAGATGCTGGATGAACTGCGCGCTTCGATCAGACGGGCGAATGCCGACGACGGTGTCCGCGGGATCGTCATAATCGGTTCGGACAAGCACTTCAGCGCCGGGGCGGATGTGAACATCTTCGAAGGTCTCTCCGGCGACGAAGACGCGATAGAGACCTCCCGCGTTTTCCAGGAGGCGTTCGACGCGGTCGAGGCTTCGGAAAAGCCGGTCGTCGCCGCGGTGACCGGCAAGGTCATCGGAGGGGCGCTGGAGCTTGCGATGTCGTGCCATTTCCGCATCTGCGACGCCGCGACGCGGCTGTCGATGCCGGAAGTTCGCCTGGGGATCAATCCCGGCGCCGGCGGAACGCAGCGCCTGCCCCGGTTGATCGGACCCCAGGCGGCGCTCAAGATGCTGCTGACCGGAAAGTCGATCGGCGCCGACGAGGCCCGCGATCTTGGGCTTGTCGACGATGTCCGCCAGTTCGGTCGATTTATCGAAGTCGCCAGGGAGCTTATCGCCTCCGGCAAAGTGATCGGGACTTCGCAGCGAACCGACAGGATCGGTTCGCCGGACTATGCTGACGCCGAGAAACTTGCAGCCAAAGAGCGCGACGAGGTAATCGCCCCGCGGGTGATACTGCAGACCGTTCGCACCGGTATCGAAGATTCGTTCGCCGCGGGTCTGCAGGCCGAGCAGCAGGCGTTCGCCGAGTGCATGAGGACCCTCGCGACTCGCAACCGGATATACATGTTCTTCGCGACCCGCAAAACCGCCCACGCACCGGATCTTGAAGGCGTTGCGCCTGCGAAGGTCTTATCTGTCGGCGTGGCCGGGATGGGTTCGATGGGCGCCGGAATCGCCCACGCGATGATAGCCGCCGGGCGGAGCACGATCGTATGCGACGCCGACGAAGCGGCGATCGGGCGCGGAAGCAAACGGATACGCAAGTCCCTGGACAAACAGCTCGCCGGCGGGCGGATATCTCAGGAAAAGCACGATCGCACGCTCGGATTGCTTTCGACGACCAGCGAATGGTCAGATCTCGCCGGCTGCGATCTGGTGATCGAGGCGGTCTACGAAGACATCGACGTCAAGCGGGCGGTGCTCGGCATGATCGAAGCGGCCTGCGGGCCGGAGACTGTAATCGCCACGAACACGTCAACGCTGTCGCTGGACGATCTGAGCACCGGCCTGAAACGCCCCGAGCGCCTGGTCGGACTGCACTTTTTCAACCCAGCCCAGCGCATGCCGCTTGTCGAAGTGATCCGCAGCGATCGGACCGACCCGAGCGTGACCGCGACGGCGATGTCGCTGGCCAAGTCGATCGGCAAGACGCCGGTTCTCGTCCGCAATCGCGAGGGTTTCCTAGTTAACCGCCTGTTTGTGCCGTACTTGAACGAGGCGTTCCGGCTGTTGCAGGATGGGGCCGAACCCGAGGCGATTGATGCGGCAATGGTGAAGTTCGGTTTCGCCATGGGTCCGCTTACCCTGATAGACATGGCGGGGATCGATATTCTCGCTTTTACCGACGCGGTCCTCCAGGCGGCGTTCCCGCATCACGACGGATCGTGCCCGATCGTTCAGAGGCTGGTCGATGCCGGGCTGCTGGGTCAGAAAACCGGCTCCGGAGTGTACAGATACATCCCCGGCGACTATACTCGGCACGAAAATCAGGCCGCGGCTGAGATTATCGCCCAGGTGCGGACCGAAACAGGCATGCCCCGGCGCGACGTCGACGCCGAAGAGATCACCGATCGCCTGACGCTGCGAATGGTCAGCGAGGCGTTTTACATTCTCTCCGAGCGGATTGCACAGCGCGAGTCGGACATCGACGCGGCGACGGCGCTTGGGATAGGTTTCCCGACGTTCCGCGGAGGCGTGCTGAAATACGCCCGGGATATCGGGACTGAAAAAGTCATCGACCGGCTTGAACAGTTGACCGAGCGATTCGGACGGCGGTTCAGGCCGTGCGAGCTATTGCAGAAGATGAAAGGAAATTGACCATGGCCGCAGAATTCAAGAAGATCCAGTGCTCCGGCAAAATGAAGGGGCTGATGGGGCAATACTTCACCGAGCTTATGGGCGAAGAACCGACCGGTCGGAAGGTGGCCTGGTGCACCTCGGTCGGACCGGCGGAACTGCTCAGGGCAATGGACTTCGATGTCTACTTCCCCGAGAACCACGGAGCCATGCTAGGCGCTTCGAAGATGGCGACCGACCTGATCCCGCTGGCCAACGCCCACGGCTTCTCGCCGGACATCTGTTCGTATCTCACCAGCGACATAGGCTCGTATCTAAAGGGCGAAAGCCCCTTCCAGAAGCTCGGCCTGCCCGGCCCGCCGAAGGCCGACGTGCTGGTCTACAACACCAACCAGTGCCGCGACGTGAAGGACTGGTTCCAGTTCTACGCGCGCGAGTGGGACGTGCCGTGCATCGGCATCGAGACGCCCAGGTCGATCGGCGCCGTCGACGAGACGATCGTCGAGGCGATCGCCAGGAAGACCGAAGCGCTGATCGAGCCGCTGGAGGAAGTGTCCGGCAATACGTTCGACATCGACAAGCTGCGCGAAGTCGTTCGCCTGTCGAAGGAGTGCACCAAGCTCTGGAAGGCTGTGCTCGAAACGGCCGCGACGATTCCTACGCCGCTTACGTTCTTCGACGGGACGGTGCAGATGGGTCCGGCGGTCGTGCTCCGCGGCACGCAGGGAGCGGTCGATTACTACGAACTTCTGCTGGCTGAGCTGCAGCAGCGAATTGCCGACTCAGTCGCCGCAGTCGAGGGCGAGAAACACCGCATCTACTGGGAAGGCATGCCGATCTGGGGCAAGCTGCGAGATCTTTCCACCCAGTTCCTCGAGCTGCAGGCGGCTGTCGTGGCGTCGACATACTGCAACAGTTGGGTCTACGAGGACCTTGATCCGGACGATCCGTTCATGGGAATGGCCCGTGCCTACAGCGAACTGTTCATCTGCCGATCCGACGACTACAAGGAAAAATACATGGTCGAAATGATCGAGAAGTTCTCGATCGACGGCGTGATCTATCATGACTCGAAGACCTGCCCGAACAACTCCAACAACCGCTACGATCTGCCCAGGCGTCTGGAGACCAAGACCGGCAAGCCGTTCGTCGTGATCAACGGCGACCTGAACGACATGAGGCTCTACTCCGACGAGCAGTCTCGCACGAATATCGAGGCGTTTGTCGAACAACTGGCCGGAGCGTAATCGTGGAGTATTTCTGCGGAATCGACATAGGCGCATCGACGGCGAAGCTCGCGATCGTAGACGAAAGCGGCGCGATCGTGGGAAACGCCATGAAGCGGTCCGGCGTCGACTACACCCGGGTCGCACAGGATCTGCTCGACGAGTCGCTGGCCCAGGCCGGCATCGAACAGTCGCAGATCGCCATGTCGCTGTCGACCGGATACGGGCGCGACAACGTGCCCTGGTCCGACGGCAAGATGACCGAGATCGCCTGCCACGGGCGCGGGGCGTATTTCCACTTCAAAGACCGCCTGACGGTCATCGACATCGGCGCACAGGACAGCAAGATCATCCACCTCGACGCCGAAGGGCGGCGAATCGGATTCAAGATGAACCGCAAGTGCGCCGCCGGCACCGGCGCCTTCATCGAAGAGATCGCCCATCGCCTGGCGCTGGACATCTCGGAGCTTAACGCACTGGCCGCCAGGTCGACCAATAACGAACCGCTGGGCAGCTTCTGCACCGTCTTCGCCGCCACCGAAGTTCTCGCCAAGATCCGCGCCGGGGTCGACGTGGCCGATATCGTTCGCGGCGCGTTCTGCTCGGTCGTCAATAGAATAGTCGAAATGGACCGCCTCGAAGGGCTTCTGGTCACCACCGGAGGCGTCGTGGCGCACAACCCGTTCCTGGCCGAACTGATCGGCCGGGCGTTCGGAAAAGACCCGCTCATGCCGCCCGAGCCCCAACTCATCGGCGCGTTCGGGGCCGCTCTGTTTGCAATGCAACAGTCGCAGAAAGGACAGCAACAATGATCAAGAAGGACCCCCCGGTCCAACTGACCGACACGCTTACGATGCTCGGAACCAACGAGTACCCGATCTACTTCGTCAACGGCGGCCCCGAAGGAGCGATCTTCGAAGGCGGCGTCGGGGCGCTCGGCGCGATCCTGGAAGGGCAACTGGCCCAACTGGAGATCACAGGCGATTTCGTGAAGCAGATATTCGTGACCCACGCGCACCCGGATCACGTGATGGCGGTCCCCGCCCTGAAGAAGATGTTCCCCGAAGCGGCGGTCTGCGCCTCGAAGCCGGCGGCCCAGACAATGGGTTTTGAAAAGGCGATCTCGTTTTTCTGCAAGGCCGACCAGATGATCACCGGCGCGCTGCAGAAAGCCGGCTCCGTCGGTCCCGAAGATGCGCCCGAGCCGCTTGAAGAGATGCGAATCCCGGTCGACACCTACCACGCCGAAAGCGACCTGATTGTCATCGGGAACGTCGAGTACACCGTGCTGTTCACCCCCGGGCACAGCGACTGCAGCTTGAGTTTCTACAATCCCGCCGAGAAGACGCTGATCATCTCAGACGCCACCGGCTATTTCCTGCCCGACGATTTCTGGTGGCCCAACTACTTCTCGCACTATGGTGAATACGTCGACTCGATCAAGCGTCTGGCGGAACTGGACACCGAGACGCTCTGCCTGAGCCACAACGCCGCGATAGTGGGCTCCGAAGACGTCAAGGCTTACTTCGCCGGCGCACTGGCGGCCACCGAGGCGTACCACGCGCGAATCATCGCCGACGTGAAAGCCGGCAAATCCCCGCGCGAAATCGCCGGCCTGCTCGGGGAGGAGGTATTCGCCAGAACCCAACTCATGCCGGTCGAATTCTTCCAGAAGAACGCCAGTCTGCTGGTCAAACAGTCGATGGAATATGAAGATATCGCGCCCGCTGAATAGAGTCAAATAACCGTCGCCGCCGGAGAACGCCATGATAAACTCGCGAATCCTGGGAACAGGTCACTTTACGCCCGAAAACGTAGTCACCAACTTCGATCTCGAAAAGGTGATGAACACCAGCAACGAGTTCATCGTCACGCGAACAGGCGTCAAGGAGCGACGTCACGCCGGCCCGGAGACAAGCGCATCGGACCTCGGCGTGAAAGCCGCACACGCGGCGATCGCAGACGCCGGGCTGACCCCCGGCGACGTAGACCTGCTGATCACGAACACCATCACGCCGGATCACCACGATCCGGGCTGCGGGTTCTTCCTGCAGGCCAAGCTCGACATGCCCGGGATTCCCGTGCTCGACATCAAGGCCCAGTGCGCCGGTCTTATCTACGGGATCTCGGTCGCCGATCACTTCATCAAGGCCGGCACGTACCGCAACGTGCTGATCGTCTGCGCCGAAGTGTTGTCGAAGCGAATCGACTGCTCCGATGACGGGCGGAACATCGGTATCCTGCTGGGCGACGGCGCCGGCGCGGCGGTTGTCGGAGTCTCCGACGACGAAAACGCCAAGGTCGTCTCGTCGATCCTCCACGCCGACGGAAGCGGCGCCAAGGCGCTCTACACCGCCGCCCCGGGAACCGGACAGGGCAAGATGGAGTTCGTGGACTCAGGCGACGTCGAGGCCGGACGCGTTCATTTCCGAATGGACGGAAAGACCGTCTACGAAAACGGAGTCGCCGGCATGGCGTCCGCCGCCGCCGAATCGATCGAAGTCAACGGCCTGACGCTCGACGACATAGACATCCTGATTCCCCACCAGGCCAACATGCGAATGCTCGAAGCGGTGGTCGAGAAGATCGGCATAGAGATGCACAAGGTCTTCGTCAACGTGGAAAGCTACGGCAATATGGCGTCAGCCTGCCTGCCGATAGCGCTGGACCAGGCCCGCAAATCCGGACGCCTGAATCCCGGCGACACGGCGCTGCTGGTGGCGTTCGGCTCAGGCTTCGTCTGGGCCTCGGCGCTGTTGAAGATGTAGCGGGATTCCTCATGGAACATTTCGACAAGACAGTCGCTAACGATCTATCCCCCGCGTGGCGGGAAGAAATCCGGAGGCGGTGTCGGGAAATCGACGAGGGCCTTGTCGAATGCCGAAACTCGGCCGATGTGTTTGCCAAAGCATACGCATCACTCTCTGAATCATAATAGATATTTTCCAAATTCGAGTTGCGTAGGTTCTATTGGCAGGGGACAATCGACTGTATGTCATTAACCGAATGATGATGGGAATAATGCTGCAATTTCACTATACAAACAAGAAGGCCTACCATGCGGTTGTGTCCCAGCCCACCTGGGTGTTCAAAGCCGCCCAGCCGCCGCTGCCAAGGGAGCATCCGTTTGGGGCGTATTTCACGGATCTGCCTATTGATACGCCTAAGCTTGCATTGAGACTCCGGATACCGAAACGTAAAATCGAGTATTTCTTCGCGTTTGAAGATGCTGGTGATCTACATAGAATTACCGGCGGGCGTGGGGAGCATATTTTCTATAGCCCTGTTGACTATGCTGTAGTTGAAGACCGCCAAGGACCGCACGGCGATCGGATCGGTGCAATTGAGGAGAAAGAACAATGATTGGTGGAGTTGATATAGTGATTCCGACAGGCGCCGATCCACGAGACGCTATGGTTGTGTCGCTGAGATTGATCAGGCGCATCTGGCCCGACGCCGTGGTGGAGGATGCCGATAGCGGTGAAACCGCCGTGATAGGGGATGGAATGCTCATTCCAGAGATGATGAGCGACATTTTTGTCTATCAAAACAGCGAAATGGCCGTCAAGTGGGATGAGTTAGGCGCCGAGCCCGAACTGGCGGATACGATGATTCACATTCTTGTGCGTAACAAGGAAGTCACCGTGGTCGTTGATGATCCTGAGCTAGAGTCGTCACGAAAGTTCCTTTCTGGTATAAAAAGCGCGCTTCACATGAACCTCTTTGACATGAGGGGAAGGGCGGCATGACTCCTGATAAACCAAACGATCTTGAACAATTGATACGGATGTGCGGCGAAGGGTGGATTATCGATTGTTTCTTCCCAAAAGAGGAGGCGGTCCAACGTCTCCGGAAGACTCTGGAAGGCGCAACTCGTGAAGCGCGTAGAAGGGGGTTGTCACTCGATCTTACTGAGGAATTACTGATATCCTCCTACAAGAGATACTCGGCGCAGGTCGATGCGTTCTTGCAGGCTTTGGGTACGACCCGTAACCCGGCAATGCTGGTCATGGTCTGGAGAATCCTGCAGGGCCATAGGATAGCGCGTGTCTCGGTGCAATACGATGAGGGGGAGGCGACGTTCCGGCTTGAAATTGCGCTTGTGAACAGCCCCTATGACACGCGAGAGGAGTTATACGTGTCAGAAGACATCGGCGATGCGGCCTTGCTTAGGCACTTCGGTATCATGACGATGGACGAAAAACCAGTATTTGACGGATTCTACGCGCTGAAATCCAAGTAGAGCCTGAAAGCTGCTCCGCTTACATCTATTCTTCCCGAGCTTCCGCAGCCTCTTTCGCCGCCTGTTGTCTGAGTCTGTATCTTTGGATCTTGCCTGTCGCCGTTTTTGGCAGGACGTCGGTGAAGATGATTGATCGGGGGTACTTGTGCGGGGCGGTGTTCTTCTTAACGAACGTCTGCAGCTCGCGCACCAGTTCGTCCGACGGCTCGTGGGAGTCCTTCAGCACTACGTACGCTCTGGGTTTGAGCAGGCCTTCGGCGTCGGGCACGCCTATCACTCCGCTTTCCAGGACCGCCGGGTGGTCGATCAGGATCGCCTCGACCTCCGCGGGCCAGACCGCCTGGCCGGAGACTTTCATCATGTCGTCGGTCCTGCCGGCGTACCAGTAGAAACCGTCTTCATCGAGGCTGAACTTGTCGTGGGTGTTTATCCACTCGCCGCAGAAGGTGGCTTTAGTCTGCTCGTGCTTGTTCCAGTATCCGTTGGCGATCGAATCGCCCTTGATGTAGAGCGTGCCTTCCTCGCCGACGGGCGCTTCCTTGTCGTCGTCGCTGATGATCTTGGCCTGGTATCCTTCGACGATCTGCCCGGTCGATCCGGGCTTGACCGCGCCGGGGCGATTCGAGATGAAGATGTGCAGGATCTCGGTCGATCCGATTCCGTCGTAGATGTGTACGCCGAAGCGGTCGAGCCATTTGTCGTACAGCGGTTTGGGCAGCGGTTCGCCTGCGGAAATGCACATACGCACTCTTCCCAGAGACGTCCGGTCGGTCTGTTCGGCCAGGTGGAGCATCGCCGCATAACTGGTCGGCACGCCGTAGTAGACCGTCGGCTGATGCTTGTCGACCACGTCGTATACGGTTTGGGGAGTAGGCCGCCCGGGCAGGAGTACGGTTGTTCCGCCGGTTCGCAGCGGGAAGTAGAGACCGTTGCCCAGTCCGTACGCGAAGAAGAGCTTGGCGATCGAGAACGATGTGTCGGACTCCACGATTCCCATCGTGTCGCGCGCGTAGAGATCGGCCTCAACGATCATGTCGTGGTGCAGGTGAATGGCGCCTTTGGGGAATCCGGTCGTGCCGGAGCTGTAGAGCCAGAACGCCGCATCATCCTTGCTGGTCTCGACTGCTTCGAGTTTCGGCGAGGCCGCGGCCATCAGCTTGCTCATGACCAGCGGGGCGTCGTGATCTTCGCCGGCGACGATAATGTGCTCCAGATGCTTGAGATGTCCCCTGATCTCCATTATGTGGCCCAGCAGCGACGGATGAACGACCAGCACGTGGGCCCGGGAGTCGTTCAGGAGATACTCGTAGTCCTTGGGCATCAGGATTGTGTTCATCGGTATTGCGACGGCCCCGACCTTGATCGCTCCGAAGAACGCGTAGACGCAGTCGGGATTGTCGGGCATGAGTATCGCAACCCGCTGTTCGATGCGTATGCCCAGGCTCAGCAGTGCATTGCCCATGCGATTGACGTTTTCCAGCAGTTGATCGTAAGTGACGGTCTCGTCTTCGCATAGGATTGCAGGCTTGGAGCCTCGACCGGCGGCGACGTTGTCGTCGATGAAGACTGTCGCGGCGTTCAGGCGTTCGGGGAATTCCATTACTGGCATACGATCTCCTTCGCGTTTAGTCGAATCGTCATTCTAGGGGCAAATAGGCGTTCTGGCAAGCGGTTCATTGCGAGGATTCGGCTTTGATCGCGGCGCCCTTAATTCGACACTGAGACTCAGAGGCTCAGAGAACAACCACTGGCGGCGGCGTGCGTTGGGCCGTTGTCCGGATCTGTCCGGCCTCGGGCCGTTGCCGCAGCAAAGAGGTTTGCGTTGCCTGCCGTTTGACGTCCTGTGAGCCTCTGAGTCTCCGTGTCGAAATCCAAGCGGTTGCGAGCCCAACAAGATCTTACCGCGGCGCACGCATCATGGTCTTGACCTGATGAGCCGCGCCGACGACAATTACCCTGGAGTTTCCTGAGATAACTTAACCGTGAGAGAGGCGATGATGATTTCAGGCAGAAGAGAGTTTCTGAAGACTGTAGGCGCCGCAGCGGCTGCCATTACGATTCCGGCGGCGAGTTCAAACGCTGCGTCCAAGGCGTCCAAACCGAACGTGCTGTTGATATTCACTGACGATCAGGGCACGCTCGACGCCAACTGCTACGGTTCGGAGGACCTCTACACCCCTGCGATCGACGAACTTGCCGCCAAAGGCGTGCGATTCACGCAAGCCTACTCACACACCGTCTGCTGTCCGGCCCGGGCGCTGCTCATGACCGGGCGTCACCCGCAGCGATCCAACGTGAACATGTGGACCCAGGGCGACGCGAAAGCGCCAAAAGGCAGGAACATGTACAAAGAGGAGGTCACCATCGCCGAGCACCTCAAGGCCGGCGGATACCGAACCGGACTGTTCGGAAAGTGGCACCTCGGAGCGCACCTCGATCACGGCCCGACGAAACAGGGATTCGACGAATTCATCGGCCTGCGCGGCGGATTCATCGACAACTACAACCACTACTTCCTGCACGGAAAGGGATTCCACGATCTGTACGAGGGCACCAAAGAGGTCTTCGCACGCGGCGAGTATTTCCCCGATCTGATCACCGCCCGGGCGCTGAAGTTCATCGAGGCCAACAAGGCCCGCCCGTTCTTCATGTACCTTGCGTTCAACATCCCGCACTACCCCGAGCAGGCCGACAAGAAGTTCGACGAGCGATACAAGGATTACAAAATGCCGCGCCAGGCGTACGCGAAGATGATCTCGACAGTCGACGATCGGATCGGTCTGGTGCTCAAGAAGCTCAACGATCTGAAGATCAGGGACAATACGATCATCGTGTTCATGTCCGACAACGGCCACTCGAACGAGCGGAATCATATCCGCGTCGACAACCACAAAAGCGGTCTGCCCAAGGGCGCCAAATACGGCGCCAACGGAGGCGGCGGGAATACCGGCAAATGGATCGGCGCCAAGGGCTCGTTCCTGGAAGGCGGGATCCGCGTGCCGGCGATTATCTCTTACCCAAAGGCGCTGCCCAGCGGCCAGGTGCGCGACCAGGCGATCACCGCCGCCGACTGGTACCCGACGATCGCGGACCTGTGCGGGCTGGCCCAGCCGAAGGTCAAGCTCGACGGACAGAATCTGGTGAAAATCATCAAGTCGGCCGATTGCCCAACGCACCACAAAGTGATGCACTGGCAGTGGGGCAATCAGTGGGCCGTCCGCCAGGGTGACTGGAAGCTGATCGGAAACGGCAAGCGCGGCCGATCGCTGGGCAACCTGACCGGCGACAAGCCCGAGCGCGAGAACTTCATCAAGACCAAGCCCGAGACCGCCGCACGACTGCTGGCTCTGCACCTTGATTGGGTCAAGGAAGTTACGCCGAAGCGGTAAGGCGGCGGGATTGGTGGGGATGAAGGCGACAGATAGAGGCCAACACTCAACAGTCGACAAGAAACGTCCAATGGTCAAGTGAACGGCGGGCGGCTTAACGGCGACGGCCCAGGTTTCACTCTCAAGTGCGAGCCGCCGGCTATGCCGGTTTGCCGACAGGCGCGAGGTAGACAGTGAATTCATCGTCGCCGTCAAGACCCAGGATCGAGTCCATAGCTTCCTGATCGTAGGCGGCTATGGCGCACGTGCCAAGTTCCATGGCCTCGGCGGCCAGGTACATGTTCTGGCAGATGTGTCCGGCGTCCAGGAGCATCGTCTTGTGCGATTCGTGCTGATACCGCCACTCGCCGCGATACGGCAAGCAGCTCCACACGAACGTCGCCGCGGCGCGGGCGGCGAACTCCTGGCCGAACGTGGCGGCGCTGAGTTGCCGCGACATGTTGTCCGGCGTTTCCGACGCCAGCACCAGTTCATGCGTAAGGGGCAGGTATCTGTATATCCCTTTGCCCAGTCCCGTCACGCCGTTGGCGATGACGTAGGTTTCAAAGGCGTGTCTGGCTCCGGCCGACGGGACCGGTCTGAACGTGGCGCACTTGTCGGAACTGACGCGGTCCACGCCCTGGGTCGCCCACAAGAGCATCGCCAGTTCGGCCGGCGTCATCGGTTGATCGGAGAAGCTGCGGCGGCTTCGTCGGTCTCTGAGGCACGCCAGCATATCGGATTTTCGCAGCGGCTTGGTGTCGGGTTTGGGGAGTCTGAATATCCTCTCCGATTGCCTGCGGGGCTTTTCCAGCGGCGGGGCGGGCAGGCCTCCGGACTGGTCGGATCGTCTGGAATCCATGTCCGCAAAACCTGATTTCATGAACTGTCGTCCGGACTGTATGGATTTCATAATCAAGCTCCGTTTGCCGCGGCCATGATGTCATTGTCCGGCGCTGTCGTCAAGAGTCGCCTTCGCTTTGTTCAATCCAACGACCGGTCTCTCGATCGTCCTGCAAGAATAAGGAATTCCGAGCGGGACATTCGCCTGATATCAATGTATACTATGTTGGTAGTCGCGGCTAGTGGACAATCCGTGCGACATCAACTTCTTTAGCGAGAGTCATCATGAGATTCATGTCCGTGTTTCCGGCAAGCGCAGGTGTGCTTCTTGTCCTTTCTTCGGTGTCTATCGCCGCCAATAAGGCGGCCCAACCCACAGCCCTGAGTAATGAGATCGAGATAAAGCTCGTCTACGATCCGGGCAAACCCGAACCGGTCAAGCCCGCCCCCAGGCGCAGGCCCGTCAGGAGGCGCAGACCCGTCAGGACGGTCGGGAAGAATGAGGCCGCGCAGAAAGTCGCGTATCTGACCCGCACGTGGGCCGCCAACACGCACCGCATCAACGCCAAGGCGTCGCTGGCCAAGATGACCGTGGGCCCGAAGCCGATTCAGGTCGCCGGCTTGTACAGCAAAGCCGGTCTCCGGCTCGGGATCGACTCCGACGGCGACGAGATCGTGGCGCTGGACGAGTACCGCGCCGTGTCGAAAGACGGATCGGTGCTGCTGACTCTGAAGGTCGAAGACAGGGAGCTCAACATTCAGTGCACGGATGTCGAAATGAAGTACGACAGCAAGGCCAACGACATTACGCTCATGAAATTCAAGGCCCAGGCCCTGTACGGCTGGGAGGGCGTGATCGACTCGGTCAAGATCCGCATCATCGACGATAATGTCGACGGCAAGTACTCCAACGACGGCACAGACGCGATCCGGATAGGCGACGCGGCGCTGGCGGTCCCGTTCAGGTACTACCACAAGATCGGAGACAGTTTCTACATGCTCCGGATCGGAGCGGGCGGTTCGACCCTGAAGGTCCGGAAGATCAAGTTTACCGGTATGGGTCTGGTGAAGTCTCCGTTGCCGGAGGCCAACCTGATGGGCCTCGTGCTGGAAAACGGCGGCGGAGCGTTCGATATCCGAAACTGCAGGGAGACCGGAATTCCCGCCGGCACGTATCACTTTGCCTACGGGGTCATGGGCGACTCGAATTCGAAGATGCCGTTTTTCCGGGCGGCGGGACCGGCGAAATACGAGATCCAGGCCGACAAGATCAACACTCTGCGGATTGGACCGCCGCTTCAGTTGGTCTTCCCGTCGAAGTTCATAAAAGAGGACAAGAAGAAGAAAACCCCAAACACCGTCGCGATCGGGCCCCCTCAATTCGTCATGGGCGCCGCCGGCGAGTGGTACGGGCCTCTTAGCTTTCCAAACGCCCGCACCGAGAAGGGTCGTCCGGCGATCCTGATCGTCAAGGGCTCCAAGACTCTGGTCAAAGGCGCCATGCCCGAGAAGAACGGGGTTATCGGGAACTTCGTCTGGAGGGTCCCCCCCAGACTCAATCTCCTGGGCGCCAAGGTGATGATGGCGATGAGATCGCAGCAGCTTGGGAAGATCATAGGCGTCCGTACGATCAAACAGATAGCCGATGAGGAGAATTTCACAGTTCCGGCTGCCGACAAACCGTCAGTCGCCGTCGAGCCGTGGATCAGGTCGGATGAATCCGGCGAGGATTCCGGTCCCAATGACCCCAAGACCGCCTCAGGCGATCCAAAGCCCAAACCTGAACGCAAGCCGGAACCCGAACCCAAATCGGAGCCGAAGACGAAGAGACCCGTGGTGCTGCTTCAACCCGCGGCTTCTGAAGAGACCAGGGCCGGGCGAATGGTTAAGCTCGCCCGGAACTATGTGAAAGCCAGGCGCCGCGACAAGGCCGGCGAGATACTCAAGGAAACCATAGAGAAATACCCCAACACCAAGGCCGCCGCGACGGCGAGGGAGCTCCTGAAGTCGATGAAATAACGCGGCGGCGCCTTTTGCGATCGGCGTGTTTTCTCGGAGGAGCGGGGTATTCGATATTCCGCCGTGCAGATGTTGCGGGACTTCGTTATCCGGATAGAGTACAATGGATTTACGTTGCGGAATGCGCCGCATACCCGGGCATTTACTGTTCACAGCGAGATTCGCCATGATATCCAGAGTTTCAGTTCTCCTGTCAGTTATCGTCGTCGCCGTCTTGTCTTTGTCGGCCTACTGCGCCGGCAAGGCGCGCGCCGCGGGCGATTCGGGCAAACTCACGCTGACTTACGACGACGGTAAGAAAGTCACGTGTCTTACGCCTCGATGGTCCGGCGGCGGGGCGCAAGTGAACGTAACCGGAGCGTCGGGGAAAGCCTCCGTCGGCGGAAAGTTCGTCCCGGTCGCCGGCTGGAAGGCCGGCGCCGGATACCGGATCGGTCTGGACACAAACGGCGACGGCATAGTCAACACCGAAGAGTACCAGAATGTCGCCGAAGGCGGCTCGGTCGTGTTGACCGCTAAGATCGGCGAAAAGGAGCTTTCGATTCGCTGCAGCGAAGTTCGGCTGAGCTACGACGAGAAGAAGGGCGAAGTCCGCAACATGCGATGGCGGATGCAGGGCGTCTACGGATGGGTCGGACAGATAGCGTCGGTCGACATTCGCATCCTCGATGAGAACCTCGACGGAAAATACAGCACCAACGGGCAGGACGCCATCCGGATCGGCAAGGCCAGGCTCGCTCTTCCGCTCCGCAAGAGGCACAGGATCGGCGAGGATTTCTACGAGCTGAAGATATCCGAAGACGGCTCCACTCTCGAGCACAGGAAGCTCAACGACCTGCCGGTCGGCCTGGTCCGCACTCCGTTCGCCGGCAAGTACCTGGTCGGACTGGTTATGGACGGCGCCGGCGGCGCCTTCGACATCCAGGCGTGCGCCAAGACCGGAATACCCGCCGGGGACTACAGCGTTGTTTACGGCGCGGTGGGCAATCCGAAATCTCCGGTGGCTCTTTATAGTGGTCGAAAGGCCATGCTCAAGTACAAGATCGAGGCCGACAAGAAGAACCTCCTGCGCATCGGTCCGCCGCTGCAACTGGTGTTCGGAGCCGAGTACAAGCAGGAGGAGAAGAACAACGACAAGAACACAAAACCCGCCAGGAAGCAGATGATCCACAGGATTGGGGTCAAGAAGCCCAGCAAGGTCATCGGCGCCGCCGGCGAGGAGTACGGCCCGCTGGTGTTCCCCAATGTCCGCAGCCCCAGGGGTCGCCCCGGCATCATGATACTCCAGGGCTCAAGAACGCTGGTCAAGACGGCGATGCCGCAGAAAGACGGCAACCTGCATGACTTCTGGTATGAATTGCCTCGGAAGTTCTCGCCTATGAGCATAAGGGTCGTGATGGTCGCCTCCGTAGTCGGACTAGGCAAGGTCACCGGCTCCAGGACGCTCAAGCAGATATACGATAAGGAGGCCGCGGCCCCTCCCAAGACCGACCAGCCTTCGGTGAGCACCACCCCGTGGAAGAGGCCCGGCAGGTCCGTGCGAGTCTCGGTGAAGCCCAAGCCCCCGATAACCGCCAAGCCCAAACCCAAACCCAAACCGACAACGCGACCCGCGATAGTCAAGCGCCCGACAAAGCCGCCGAAATCATCTTCGTCCGACGAAACCAAGGCCCGGAGAATGCTGAAACTCGCCGAAAGCTACGAGAAGATGAGCCTGGAGGACAAGTATATCGGAACACTTAGGAAGATAGTGGACAAGTACCCCAAGACCAAAGCCGCATTCACCGCACAAACACTCCTGACAACCACCGGGCAATGAACGACCGGTAACGACCGGTAACGGCAACGGCATGTAACGACAACGGCTACTTTTCGACACATACATGAAAACGGCCCCGACATGTATCGGGACCGTTTTTCTATGTGTGCCTGGCAACAGTCGTTAGCCGTCTGCCGTTACGCCGTTGTCGTTACCGGTCGTCAGGCTGTTTCCTGCATCAGTTCGATCGGGGTGGTGTCTTCCATTATAAATGCGATTGTCAGGCCGGGGAATACTTCGAACGGCTCGATCAGAACGTTCTTGCCTTCGATGGCGGCCTGGATGTCGTCGACCATGAACGCCACGTGGGGGTGCTCCTTGAGTTCGGCGGGCATCGGGCTGTCGTCGTCGAATCGCAGCCACTCGATCTTGTAGGCCGAGTCATCCGGATTGGTGTAGTACAGCTTGCCGTCGGCCATGTACTCTTCGCCTGCGTGAGTGTCCTTGGTGGGAACGCCGTAATGATGGTATTTCATGTCTGCTCCTGGAGGGTTAGAAAATTTCCGATACTAGAACTTGACGTCGGGGTTCGTGAATCGAAGCCCGTCATTATCGTGGAATGTTGCGTATTCGGTGACGATCGCCCCGTCCGGTCCGGCGAGCATGAAATGCCTGGCCTCAGGTCGGTTCAGGGCGTCGATCTCGCCGATTTGCACTTCCTTGACTTGCCTGGCGGTTATGAAATCGGCCTGGCTCTCAGGGGTCGCAACCGGGCAGGGGGTGGTTTCGTCGCCTTCGGCGAAGGTGTATATCATCCCGTGCCGCACCTGCCAGCTCTCCATCTTGGGCGGCACGTCGCCGGCCTGCACGTGTGCGTGCTCTACGATCATCTGTCCGGGCAGGAGGTAGATCTCGTGTCCGAAGTATTTGTAATCCGGGTCGTTGACCCAGAACACGCCGGCCATGCCCACGTTCACGAAATCGCCCAGGCCGAAATCGATCGCCCACATATCGGCTCGCAGCTTGTCGGGGATCGGGTAGCCGAAGGCCTCCATCATCGCGAAGTAAGCGTCTTTGGCCTTGTCGCCGAGGAGCTGCCCGTCGGCGTCGTAGAAGTCGCTGTTTTCGAGTTTCACCCTTGTGCTCCTTGAATCTGGTTCTTGCTTGCCGCGGCGTTATTCCCTATTATCGGCCCTCTGTCGATCGACCGCGGCAGGGAGGCTTGCGGCAATTCGACTGTCGGGCCGGCATCTTTGGCTTGACTTCGAATTCGGCAAACCATAGATACTGAGCTTGGATTTCAGTATATGCAAAGCGTTTCAGCATGACAACATCTAACTAGAAAGGCGAATCTTATGGCTATGAAGAAGTTCCTGAATGACCCGGCGAATCTCACCACCGAGCTGCTCGACGGTCTTTGCACCGCTTTTTCGGACAAGATCGCGCTCGTCGACGAGAAACTCGTATGCCGCGCGACCCCCAAGTCCGAAGACAAAGTCGCCATCGTAACACTCGGCGGATCCGGTCACGAGCCGGCGCTGCAGGCGTTCGTCGGCGAAGGCCTGATCGACATCAGCGTTGTCGGCGACATTTTCGCGGCCCCCAACGGCCCCAAGGTCTTCCAGGCCCTGCAGTCGATGAACCGCGAGGCCGGCGTACTGTTCGTCGTGCTTAACCACGCCGGCGACGTGCTGGCGGCGAACATCGCCATGGAAATGGCCGAAGACGCCGGACTCAACGTCAAGATGATCCTGACCCACGAAGACATCGCACCCGGAGCCGACGCTCCCGCTGAAGACAGAAGAGGGCTCGTAGGCTGCGTGCCGCTGTACAAAGTCGCGGGCGCCGCCGCCGAAGCCGGCAAGAGCCTCGACGAAGTCTACGCGATCGCCGAACGCTTCAACAACAACATGGCCACCCTGGCCGTTGCGATGAAAGTCGCCACCCACCCGCAGAACGGCGAAGAGATCGGCGAGATCGCCGACGACGAGATGGAGATCGGAATGGGTCAGCACGGCGAGGCCGGCACCGGTCCGTGCAAGATCATGACTGCCGACGACACCGCCAAGACGATGGTCGAACGCCTCATCGCCGCCGTCGGAGCCGCCAGCGGCGACAAGGTCCTGCTGACGATCAACGGCTCGGGCGCCACGACCCACATGGAGATGTTCCTGATCTACCGTGCGGCCAGAAAAGTTCTCGCCGACGCCGGCATCGAAACCGCATGCTCCATGGTCGGCGAATACCTGACCGTACAGGAAATGGGCGGCTTCCAGATGTTCCTGGCCAAGATGGACGACGAGCTTATCGACATGTTCAAGGCCCCCTGCGATTCGCCTTACTGGACCGTAAGATAATACTGTACAGCCGCCGTTCGGAATCCCGCAGAGGAAGCTGTCAGCGGTCAGCTATTAGCTTTCAGCTACGGCGACCAGGACGGCGAGCCGTTAGCTGAGAGATGACATCTGGTGGCTGACAGTTCCGATACACGAGGTACTGTGAAAATGGTCGAAACGATCAATGCTGAAAACGTCGCTTCGATGATACAGGCGACGATTACGCTTATCCGCGACAACGAGCAGATGCTCAGCAAGCTGGACTCGGCGACTGGAGACGGCGACCACGGTTCTGCGATGGTCTCTGCGATGAACGCAGCGGACAAGGCGCTGGCCGAATGGGACAAGGCCTCCATCCAGAGCCTGCTCAAGGGCGTCGGCTGGGGCATGATGTGCATCGACGGCGGATCGACCGGACCGCTGTGGGGCTCGCTGTTCATGGGAATGAGCAAGGGCGCCGGCGAGGCCGAATCGCTCGATTGCGCCGCGATGGCCGACATGTTCGAAGCCGGACTGGCCAAAATACAGAAACAGTCCAAGGCCCAGGTCGGCGACAAGACGATGATGGATGCGCTGATCCCGGCTGTCGGAGCAATTCGCGCCGCGGCCGACGCATCGGCGAGCATTGACCAGGCGCTGGCGGCCGCCGCGGACGCCGCGGCCCAAGGCGCCGCAGCCACCGCCGACATGCAGGCCAAGTTCGGGCGAGCCCGCAATCTGGGCGATCGCGTCATCGGACACGTGGACCCCGGCGCGACGTCGATGTCGCTTCTGTTCAAGGCATTCAGCGAGGCCCTGTAGGCCCCGCCATTCGATAGAAAACAAGGAAAAGTAAAATGGCTGATCTAGATGGAGTCAACAGCGCTGACAGCAGCGCCGATGGTTACGGGATAGGCGTCCCGGTTGAAACTAAACCGTTCTTCCTCAAGGGCGCTAACGACCTGGATTGGGGAATGAAGGACCGCCTGTCGCGCATGTTCTGCCCGAAGTCCGGCAAGACCGTCATGCTGGCGTTCGATCACGGTTACTTCATGGGACCGACATCCAAACTCGAGCGCATCGACCTGGCGATTCGTCCGCTGGCCGAATACGCCGACGTGCTGATGTGCGCCCGCGGAGCACTGCGAGGCTGCATCCCGCCGACGTACAACAAGGCGATCTCCCTGCGATGCTCAGGCGGAATCTCCGTTCTGACCGAGCTTAGCAACGAGATCATCGCGGTGAACATCGAAGATGCGGTTCGCCTGAACGCCTCGGCGATGGCGATCCAGGTCCACATCGGCGGGCAGTACGAACGCAACACCATCGATAACCTGGTCAAGACTGTAGACGCCGGCATGAAGTACGGCGTTCCGACGCTGGCGGTGACCGCCGTGGGGCGCGAGATGGTGCGCGATCAGCGATACCTCGGTCTGGCGACCCGAATCTGCGCCGAAATGGGCGCCCAGTTCGTCAAGACGTACTACTGCGACGAAGGCTTCGAAAAGGTCACCGCGGGCTGCCCGGTCCCGATCGTTATCGCCGGCGGCAAGAAGCTGCCCGAACTCGACGCCCTGAAGATGTGCCGCAGAGCCATCGACGAAGGCGCCCTCGGCGTGGACATGGGACGAAACATCTTCCAGTCCGACGCTCCGGTGGCTATCCTCAAGGCCGTCCGGGCCGTGGTCCACGAAGGCCAGACGCCCGAGAAGGCCTTCGAGATGTACGAAACGCTGAAAAACGAACAATAAACCCCGCAAGGGATCGTTATTAAGTCAAACTGACCCGGTAACAGACCCGTAACAGACTCTCTAAGGAGCAATGCATGACTTTCAAACAGTTCTTCCCGATCTCCGTTGGTATCGCCGTCCTGGCGTTCTTCCTGATGCTGATTGCCTTTGGCTCGGGAAAATGCGCCAACTACGGTCACTTTTTCGTGATCTGGGTCGCGTTCCAGGCATGGGCGATGTACTTTATGGCCGGCTGCACGATCCCGGGCGGAGTGAAAGTCCTGCTCGGATATACCGGCGGCATAACCGCCTCGATAGGCGTTATGGAACTCGCCGGTCAGATGACCTTCCTGGGCGGACTGTCGGCCGCTGTTGCGGTTCTGATCATTGTGGTTCCGATCATCTGCTTCGAACGCGTACCGTGGTTTGACTTCATCCCCGCATGGTTTGTCGGCTCAGGCGCCTTCTTCGCCCTGACTGAAATCCGAGCTCTCGGGGATGCTCCCGGCGGTCACCTTAATGTGATGGGTGCGGAACTGTTCTCGTGCTTCGTGGGAATCTGCTTCGGTGTTGTCACGGTTATTCTCCGCGGCAAGTATGAAGCTTCGCTGAAGCTGGGTTCCGACGCTCCGGCCGAGGCCCCCGCAGACGGCGAATAAGACGTATTTGAACTGATGCAAATCAATGCCCGCAGCAGTAATGTTGCGGGCATTGTTATGCGCTGAATCAGTCCGGATCGCTCAAGCGCTGTCGCACATCGGAGGCCGACAGTCCGGCGACGAGGAATTCCTTGCGGGGATTGGTCATCCCCCCGACGATTTGGACATCCCGCCTGGACACGCCGAGCGCTCTGGCGATAGTCCTGGCGATCGATGCGTTGGCGCGTCCCTTTTCAGCGGCGGATGAGGTTGTGATTTTCAGACAGTCTCCCAGAACGCCGACGATCCTATCACGCGAGGCGCCGGGAACCGCCTTGACGCTGATCACTGTGCCGCCCGGAGCGTCGCGAAGAGTTATCAGGTTAGAGTCCTTCATTGTTCCGATAGTCGAACGCACTGGCGGGATCATACGGTAGCTAACGGCACTGGTTCACTGAAGTGACCAGTCCAAAGGCGGATCAGATGATCCCGCTGGCTTTGGCGTATTCGAAGACGCCGCCGGCGCGGATAATGTCGCCGACGTCGCCGAGAGGCTTCAGATCGTACGTCTTGCCGGTTGTCTTGTTCGTCAGGGCGCCCGCGTCGGTGTCGACGATCACTTCATCGCCGGTTGATATCTCATCGACCAGACGAGTTGCCGTCTCGAACGGAACGAGGTATCCGCCGTTAATCGAGTTGCGGTAGAATATTCGCGCGTAGCTTTCGGCGATCACTACGCCGCAGCCGGCCTCGGCGATGGCAAGCGGAGCGTGTTCGCGAGAGCTTCCGCAGCCGAAGTTCGATCCGCCGACAATCACGGCGAACTCGCTGGCGAATTGGCCTTCGGCCACAAACGGGGTATTGCCCTGAGGAAGCCCCGATTCGGCGATCGGAACGCCGCACATCGCGTGCATGCCGAAGTATTTTCGCTCCTGCGGGTCGGCGGGATTGTAGCTCAGGAACTCGGCGGGGATTATCTGGTCGGTGTCAATATTGTCGCCGACGACAAACGCCTTGCCGCTGATGATGCTGCTGTCTTCGCTGTGCATGTCGATTACTCCTCGCAGCGGTATTCTAGCGACCGGACGCCGACAACGAAAGACGCAGGTGCGGTTTTCTTGATCCGCTTGCGCCAAAGCAAACGACAACGGCAACGGCTTCCACCACGGATAGCACGGAAATCAACAACAAAGGCTACGCCCTCAAATGCGAGCACCGTAGTTCTGTAGCCGTAGCATCTGTCCTATCCGCCGTCTATGCCGTCGCCGTGGTCGTCGCCGTAGCCATCGGTGCTATCCGTGGTGGAAAGAGTCGTCGCCGTCAGCCAATTGCCAACTCCCAATTGCCAATTGCCATGCCGTCGGCTATAACGGACGCGACTCGAAAGGACCAACAGATGCCCGGACATTTTGCAGACGATCTTACAGCAGCGATTATCGACAAGCACGCGCCGGTATGCGTCGGGATAGACCCGTCCTACGAGCGCCTGCCCGAATCGATCAAGCGGAAATTCGGCGACGACCAGGTCGCAGCCCTGCGGGAGTTCTGCACCGAAGTTATCGGGGCCGTCGCGCCGATCGTCCCGGCGATAAAGCCGCAGATCGCGTATTTCGAGGTCCACCAGTCCGCCGGCGTCAAACTCTACTTCGACATGATCGCCCTGGCGCGGGCCTCCGGGCTGATGATCATCGGAGACATCAAACGCAGCGACATCGGCTCGACGGCCCAGGCCTACGCACGCGGCCACGTCAGCGGGGAAAACTGCCCCGACGCGGTCACTGTCAACGGATACCTCGGCTCAGACGGCCTGACCCCATTCATCTCCGAAGGCGACGCCGACGGGCGCGGCATATTCATACTCGTTCGCACGTCCAATCCATCCGGTGCGGTCATTCAGGACTTCGCCGACGCATCAGGCAAGAAGTTCTATCAACATATGGCCGAGCAGGTCGCGGCCCTGGGGCGGGATTCGGTCGGCTCCAGCGGGCTCAGCCGCGTCGGAGCCGTAGTCGGAGCCACCTATCCTGACGAAGCCCGGCAACTGAGGGAAATGATGCCCGAGCAGTTGTTCCTCGTTCCCGGCTACGGCGCCCAGGGCGCCACCGCCGCCGACTGCGCCGCGTCATTCAGGCCCGACGGGACCGGGGCGATTGTAAATGCCAGCAGATCGGTGATTTACGCATTTGACAAGAACCCGGACGTTGATTGGCGCCAGGCGGTTGGTCAGGCGGCCGGGGCGTTCGCCGCCGACGTGGCGGATGCGGTGTTTTGAATAACTTGGGAGTCTGAGTGATTTTCTCAAGAATCCGGGCGACTGTTTCCGATATACGAAAAGCCGACAAAGCTGAATGGAATCAAGCTGGGTATTGGAAGTAGTATCATGGAACGAGTTTTCTCATTAGTGGCGGGCATCACCGAAGCACTGGTATTTGCAGCGATCGCCGTGGCTATGATCACCGTGGTATGGGTTGCGCTTTAGAGGATCGCCATGCTGCGGACATTTTGAGATCCGCACAAGGTCAATTGAAGATCCCTTCTTAAGCTCATTCGTACTGAGCGACGATTTGCGGCAGTTCGGTCATCTCTGTGAGAGTATGGTCCGGCTTGATGCGCCCGGGCTTGCGGCGCCCGGCCAGGTCCCGCAAAACCGTAATCATGCCCGCGCGGTTTGCCCCGGCGATATCCGCTTTCAGCGAATCGCCCACAAATATCGCGTTATCAGGCTGCAGCCCGACCGCATTGAGGGCGATCCGGAATATCTCCGGATGAGGCTTGCGGTACTCGACTTCGCTTGAATATATGCGGGTTTCGAACATGTCGCGGAGGCCTGCGGTCTCAAGGTGCCGGTCCAGAATAGCACCCGACAAAAACGTATTGCTCACGAGTCCCAGTTTCAGGCCCGTCTTCTTGAAGGTTCTCAAGACTTCCTCGGCGCCGGGAACGATAGTGGCCGCCTTGCTCAGAGGCTGGTAGAATCGCCAGGCCAGCTCCTGGTTCTCCGCCTCGGTGAGTTCATATCCCCATTTCCGGGCGAATCGTCCCAGTACGTCCAGCGAGTTGAACTCCCTGCCCGTTACGCGCGCTTTCAGGCAGTTCCATCGAATCGCCCACAACTGGCGGAAGTGGAACTTGCGGAAATTCGGCACGGTCTTGCCGATTTCCTGGAGATACTCGTGCCCCAGCCGCGCGCCGGCCAGGAACATCTCGGTCATGCTGCAGTGAGCGAAGTCAATGAGCGTGTCGCCGAGATCGAACAGGATGCCTTCTATTTTGCGAGCCATTGCCGCATATATTACCGTATTGCCGCATTTCACGCCAACTCCGAATCATTTGATCGGATAAATCGCGAAAAAGCATCTTGAATTCATTGTCGCCGGGACTATACTACAATTCGGGTAATTAAGGCCCCCCGCCGACCGGCAGGGGAGAGACAAACTGGACTATACGTTGCAAGAGGAGTTTAAGTATGGCTTATGTGATTTCCGATCAGTGCACTGCGTGCGGTTCCTGCATGGATTCATGCCCCGCCGAAGCGATCAAAGAAGGCGATCCGATATATACGATCGACCCGGATCTGTGCATCGACTGCGCAAGCTGCGTTGACGCCTGCCCCGTTGAGGCCATCAGCGAAGCGTAATCGCCGAACAAAAAGATTGATTTTAAGGACCGGTCGGCGGGCGCATTGCCCCGCCGGCCGGTTCTTTGCGCTTTGTGCAATCATGCGGGCAATTTACCCGTTACTACAGGCAGGCGGGGGAGGTATAATGGTCCAATGGACCCAGGTCGCCGAGACCTGGAACTTTCGATGGTTCTGCGCGTCTAATCCACCGCACACCGTACGCAGGAATCCACGGGACCCGCCGGACCTACAGCGGAGCCCGACAGCGAATATGAGGACCAGATGCGTAAAAGCCTGACAATCACGATTGCATCTCAAGTTATTCTTGCAGCGCTTCTTATAACGTCCAGCCCGCAGCGCCTTTCGGCGCGAACGGACGCCGGGGCGACCTCTGCGCCGGCGACAAGACCGGCGACCCAGCCGGCCAGCGATCCGTTGGTCGCCGCGGAAAAGATGTTCCTCAAGGGTCAGTACGCCGGGGCCGAACGTCTGTACGCCGTAGCCAAGTTCGCCCCGAAGTCCCGGATAGCGGCCGCTATCGGACATTCAAAAGCCCTGGCGGCGCAGGGAAAATATGCCGAGGCGAAGAAAACTCTCATCGATGTGTCCGACATAGGCGCCGGCGATTACAAGTGGCGAACGGCGACCGCCGAAGCGATGTCGAAGATCGGCGAGTACTCCGAGGCCCTGGCCCACGCGACAAAGGCCCACAAGCTCAAGGCGACCTGGGCTCCGGCGATACTCATTCGCGGGCGCCTGCTCGAAACGCTCGGTCGGAAGAAAGAGGCCCGGGACGTCTACGATTCGATGTCGGTAGTCGTCGCCGACAGGGAGTATCGCAAGAGCGCCGAGCAACTGGTCGCCGTCGGCCTCATACTCGACAGATACGTAATACTGACCGGTCAGAAGGCCTCGGGCCAGGCCGACAACATCTTCAACAACTACATTCGACGCGCCTACGAGGACATCGATGAGGGGTACTGGCCGGCGCACGTCGCCGCGGGCATGTTCGCCCTGTCGAAGCATCGGGCCAAAACCGCCGCTACTGAGTTCGGCCTGGCTCTGAAGCGAAATCCGCGCTGCGCCGAGGCCATGGTCGGTCTCGGCGCCGGAGCGCTGTCGAAATGGTCCTTCGAGAGATGCCTCAAATACGCCGACTCGGCGCTGAAGATCAATCCGAATCACCACGATGCGCTGCTGCTCAAGGCCGTCTGCATGATGCAGTGGCGGAAGTTCGATCTGGTCGAACCGTTCATCAAGAAGGTTCTCAAGACCAACCCCAACCATCTCGACGCGCTGTCGCTGGGCGCGGCGCTTCAGACTCGCAGGTGGAGGAAGGATCTGGCCAAGCCGTACATCGAGACCGCCGCGAAGATCAACCCGAAATACGCCGGAATGCACAATACGATCGGTGACTGGCTGGCGGCCGGAAGGCAGTTCAAGCAGGCCGAGCAGCACTACCTCAAGGCGATCGAACTTGCGCCGGAACTGGCCGGCCCGGTTACGGATCTCGGGCTGCTGTACATGCAGACCGGCGAGGAGGACAAGGCGTTCGAGACGCTGAAAAAGGCCCATGAAATCGACGACTTCCGCGCCGACGTGGTCAATTACCTGAAAATACTCGACAAACTCCAGGCCTTCCTGGTCAAGGAGACCGAGCATTTCATCATCAAGGTCGACGGGCGCTACGACGCGGTGCTGGCCGATCTCGTCGCCGAGTACATGGAGGAGATCTACGAGGAGATCTGCGACGACTTCGATCACCGCCCGCCGGGCAAGACGATTATCGAATTCTTCCCGGTTCACGAGCAGTTTTCGACCCGCCTGTCGGGCAAGGGCTGGGTCGGGACGATTGGAGCCTCCACCGGCAACGTAATTGTCATGGTCGCCCCCAACAGAAAACGCTCCCCGAGGTTCGGAACATTCAACTGGGCGACTGTGTTGAGACACGAATACACTCACAGCGTTACGCTGTCGGCCACAAACAACCGCATCCCGCACTGGTTCACCGAATCGTGCGCTGTCTGGCAGCAGCCCGACAGGCGAAACTACCAGGCGGTCAAGCTGCTGGTCTCGGCAGTGCGATTCGGGAAACTGTTCCCCATCCAGGAACTTGACTGGGGCTTCATCAGGCCCAAGAAGCGCACCGACAGATCGCTGGCCTACGCCCAGGCCGAGTGGATAATGGAGTACATAATCGAGACGCGGAAGTACCAGGCGATCCTCGATATGCTCAAGGCCTTCCGGGACGGGATGACCCAGAAGGAGGTCTTCGCGAAGATACTCAAGACCGATGAGAATACGTTCAACAAGGATTTCGCCGCCTGGGCCAGGAAGCAGATCGCCTCATGGGGTTACCCCAGCGATCCGCCGCCCAAGCTCGCCGCGGCGACCGCCGAGTTGGCCAAAGCCAAGAAGTCCGGCGACAAGAAGGCCCAGGCCGACGCCCAGGCCAATCTGGCGGTGGCGTTGTATTACAGCGGTCGGGGCGGCCAGGCCAAAGCGCTGGCCGCCGCGCGAGCGGCGCTGAAGCTCAATCCCGATCAGATCAAGGCCCTGGCGATCGTGGCGATGCGGGAGCTGCGGGCCAAGAAGTACGATGAAGCGATCAAGACCGCCACCAGGCTGGAAAGTCTCAATCACGAATCGCGCACCGCCCCCAGAGTGCTCGCCGAATGCCATATCGCCAAGCGCAACTGGCCCCAGGCGATCTCCGCTCTGGAGCTTGTCAAGCAGCGCACGCCGCTGGACCCCTGGGCCTACGAGCAACTGGCCGGCAAGTACGTGCAGATGGGCCAGCCGAAGAAGGCCCTGCCCAACCTGATTGAACTTCACCGCCGAACGATGAAGGATCCGAAGTACGCTCGGCAGATCGCCGACATATGCCTGGCCGCCGAAAACGAAGCGCAGGCCCTGCAGTACTTCAAGCAGATCGTGCGGATCAACCCGTACGAGGCCAGCGCTTATGAGGCGATGGCGTCGATACATCGTTCGGCCGGTCGATACGACAAGGCTATAGGAGCCATCGAATCGGTTTGCCTGCTGAACAAGGAGTCGGCCGACGCATGGACCAAGATGGCGATGATGCGATTCCTCGCCGGGCGCGCCGGCGGCAATCTCGAAGAACTCGAACGCGCAGCCAAGGCCGCCGACAAGGCCCTGGCTCTCGACTCCAACAGCCAGGCTCGAAGGGTCAAGCTGATGATCGAAGCGGTCGCCGAATCAATTAAGGAAGACAGTTGAACATGACAGATTCCCAGCCGGGCGCCGGCGACGTCACGATCAGAGAGTTTCAGAACTTCATCCTCAATCAGTACGGAAAGCGCGACGCCGAGCGGGGAACGCCGGGTACGTTCCTGTGGTTCATTGAGGAAGTAGGCGAACTGGCGACCGCACTGGCCGGAGACGATCAGGACAACAAGGAGGAGGAGTTCGCCGACGTCCTGGCCTGGCTGAACACCCTGGCGAACATAAACGGCGTGGACCTGACCGCCGCGGTCGAAAAGTACACGGTAAGAGGGGTCGAAGGAACCAAATAGCGAACGGATCAACTCCCGATGTCCAACGCCCAATGTCCAATTCCCAAGTAACGGCAACGACAACGCCGACCCAGCGGTGACTGTCGCTCGCCGTTGACGTTCACTTGGAAATTGGGCGTTGGACATTGGACATTGGACATTGCCTAGGGCATACTTGGGCTCATGGGCATTATTCTTGATATTGTGTACGCCGCGGCGATTGTTCTGCTCAGTCCGTGGTGGCTTTACCGGATGATCCGGCACGGGCGCTATCGCGACGGCGTCGCCGAGCGGTTCGGAGCCTCTCCAATTCGATACGGGCTCCAGCCGGTGATCTGGCTGCACGGTGTCTCGCTGGGCGAGGTCAACGCCCTGGCGTCTGTCGTGCGCGAACTGCATTCGCAACTGCCCGATTACCAGGTGGTGATCTCGACGAGCACCGATACTGGGATGGCCGGCGCCCGCCGGCTCTTCTCCCCGGCGCACACCGTGTTTCGCTGGCCCCTGGACTTCTCGCTGGTCGTGCGGAGATCTCTGAATCGGGTTCGCCCTGATCTGGTGGTGCTGATGGAGGGCGACATCTGGCCGAACTTCCTGGCCGGATGCAATCGGCGAAAGATCCCCGTCGTCGTCGTCAACGGGCGAATGAGCCCTGACAAGGGCTACCCCGGCTACAAGAAGCTCGGGCCGCTGGCGGCGAGACTGTTCAACCGGCTGACGGCGATCGGAGTGCAGACCGAAGATTACGCCGAATGCTTCCGGAAACTCGGCACGCGCAGTGAAAAAGTGCACGTGACCGGCATGATGAAGTTCGACACCGTGCAGATCGCCGACAGGCTCGAAGGCCAGGACGATCTGGCCGCGGCGCTTGGAATCGACTCGGACGATCGGCTGATCGTCGCCGGCGGGACCGGCCCCGGCGAGGAGCAGATACTGCTGGATGTGTTTGCCAAGCTCAAGGCCGACGGCAAACACCCGGCCGCCAGGCTGGTGATCGTGCCCCGAAAACCCGAGCGATTCAACGAAGTGGCGAAATTGATCTCCGACAGCGGATCGCCCCTGATCCGCCGCAGCGAAAACCCAGACGGATCTACCCCCGAGGCTCCGAAGGATGCGATCATCCTCGGCGACACGATGGGCGAATTGCGGAAGTTCTACGCACTGGCGACGTGCGTGTTCGTCGGCAGGTCGCTGGCGCCGATGGGCGGCTCGGACATGATAGAAGCAGCCGGGCTCGGCAAGCCGACGGCGTTCGGGCCGTATACATTCAACTTCCCCCAGGCCGACGAGCTTGCGGAAAACGGATGCGCAAGAGTCGCCGATCCGGACGGACTGGTCGATCAACTGGACCGTTGGCTCGGCGCCCCCGCGCTGGCCGAAAGCGCCGCCAAAGAGGCCCGGCAGTACGTCATTTCGCGGCAGGGCGCCACGCGGCGGAACGTCGAGATGATCTGCGGCGTGCTGTCGCGCGTGCCGGCGTCCGCGCCCGGCGGGATCGCCACGGACGTAATCGACGACAACAACGCCCAATCCCCGGAGAACAACTAGCAGATGTCCGGAACCGAAGTCAGACAAAACGTACTGGCCAACGCGCGGCGCATCGTCGTGAAAGTAGGCACCAACTCGATCTGCCGATCCACCGGGCGGCCCGACGCCGAGGCGATATCCAACCTGGCCCGCCAGATATCCGAAGCACTGTCCGCGGGCGTCAAGGTCACCCTCGTCGCCAGCGGAGCGATCGGAGCCGGCGTCGGCGAACTCGATCTTGCCGAGCGTCCCAGGACGACTCCCCGCCTCCAGGCCGCCGCCGCTGTCGGGCAGGGCCAGCTTATGCGCACCTTCCACGACATCTTCGCCAAATACGGCGTCCGCGTCGCGCAGGTGCTCGTGACCCGAGGCGGGTTCGAGGATCACCAGCAGTACGTCAACATCCGCAACACGCTGACGGCGCTCGAGGAATACGGCGCGCTGGCGATCATCAACGAAAACGACACCGTCGCCATCGAGGAGCTGCGCTACGGCGAAAACGACGTTCTGGCGGCGATAGTGGCCAACATGCTCGGCGCAGAACTGCTGGTGCTGCTGACGGTGGTCGACGGCGTGCTCAGCGACGGGGAGGTTTTGGATGTAATCACCCGCGTTGACGACGAGACCATGTCGCTGGTAAGCGCCGAGGCGAGCAAGTTCGGAACCGGCGGCATGGCGACCAAGCTCCAGGCCGCCGACATGGTCATCCGCGCCGGAGCCGCCGCGGCGATCGCAAACGCCCGCACGCCGGATGTGCTGGTTCGCCTGCTCGCCGGCGAGCCGCTCGGCACGGTGTTCGTCCCCGCCGAGCGCAGGATGTCGTCCAAACGCCGATGGATCGGGCTTACCGCCAGCCCCGTCGGTCGGATCACTGTGGACCCCGGAGCCGCGCGAGCCTTGACTAAGCTGGGCAAGAGCCTCCTGCCTTCGGGCGTAACCGGCGTCGCAGGGGTGTTCGCCAAGGGCGATATGGTCGCCGTGATCGACGAACAGGGCCGGGAGGTCGCCCGAGGCCTGACGAACTACGCATCCGGAGAAATCGAAACGATCAAGGGCCTCAAGACCGACAAGATCGCCCAGGTCCTCGGCGACAAGCCGTACGACGAAGTGATCCACCGCAACAACATGGCCGTGGGATAGCTTCTCAGCAGCTTCGCACCTTCACAGACGCTCTCGGCGAGTCTCCCCACCTGAGGGGAAGTTGCAGCGTCCGTATAAGTACTTGATGCGTAAATAAATATGTGTGAGCAGGAGGTCGCGGCGACAGGTGTCGATTCGGTATGCCGCGCTTCACACCGCAGATTGCTGTGAAGGTGAGAATCAGCGGGTAAGGTGTTTACCTTACTTGCTGCAATTGATGGAGTTATCCGGTTTGTTCTTGGAGATACGGGGGTTCTGCGGTATAATCATTATTGCTCTGATTCGCTCAGGGAGCGGCGGAGCTAAAACAAGCCGAAACGAGGAAAGGGCGTCAAGCTCACTTCGCACCCCCTCCAGGTCGAACGATCCGCCCCCGGCGGGCCGCTGCCGGCCAAGTTCCCATGACGTGAGAGTTCTACACGCAGGCTCCAGTGAGTCCGCGAACGTAGTGCTTTTCATAACTCGGATCTCCAGATCCGCAGCCGCTGTGCGCTGCGCGGCTGGAGGATTGCATAAGGAACAGGTGCGATGATTAGGAATTGGAGAAAGCAAGTGACAACGGAGGCGCCGGTCAGGCGCGGAAGGCGGGGTGAATCCCGCACCACCCGGCGACCGACGCACGCTTACGCGGAATCGAATCTCGTATCAATGAATTGGAGGTGGAATCATGTTCCGATCGACCGTTTCAGTTGCGACGTTGGTTACGGCCGCGATGGTGCTGGGGTTGGTTCCGCCGGCGGATGTCGTCACGGCGGAAGAGATGTGTGTCGTCGGATGGACGATCGAAAGCAACACCCCTGGGTCGATTCCGGCAACGTATTGTGCGGCCGGAGTGACAGACATCCCGTTGTCTCGCGGGCCGGGCATTTCCCCACGGCCCGATGTTGGGGCATTGTACATTTCCAGAGGTTGGAGTTACACGTCAGACGACCTTGACCCTGAAGACTACTATCAATGGGGTTTTTTGTCCGACAAGCCGTTGGACCTGCTGCATATTGGCGTCTCGGCAAGGGGGGACCATGTCCACGGTCCCACGACTCGGCGACTGTACGCGAGTTTCAACGGGGAGGATTTTGTTTACGTGGGGCGGCCAACCACCACGTCGGCCAGGTTCTCGCTCGACCTATCGGAGTATACGGATGTTAGCTCCGCCGCATTTCGGCTCTATGCATACAACGCGGATTCCGCTCAAGGCAACTTGAGCATCACCAATGAGCTTTCGACGCCGGAGTACGCCCGGGCGATACAGGTGTTCGCCACCCCCGAACCGGCGACTATTTCTATGCTGGCGTTGGGCGGGTTGGCTGTGCTTCGCGGTCGGCGGAGGAGATAGACGTTTTACAACCGAATATCGAGGATCCGCTGAAGTAAGGGAGCGGCGGAGTTCTCCTCATGCTCAAACGAGGCGTATGCGGTGCGGCGCGTCAGTGGTCCTGGAGAAATGCCGCCGCCATGCCCCGGTTGACTTTTTCAGGTCGGTGTCTGTAAAATGCCCGGAGAGAGGTCAATAATGCACAAAGTTCGCGTATATGTTGACACGTCGGTTATGCGCGGCACGCAGGATGAGGAATTCGCCGGACCCAGCAAGCGTTTTTTTGAACGGGTGCGCGGCGGACAGTACGTGCTGCTGGTTTCGCCGACAACAACGGGAGAACTGGAGGAGGCCCCTCCCGCCGTGCGGGCGATCATGGACGCCCTGCCGGCAGCCTGCATGGAATGTGTCCCGCTGGGACCCGAAGTGGATATGCTCGCCGACGCTTACATCGATGCCGGCGCTCTGGGACGAGCCCACCGGGCGGACGCCTTGCATGTGGCGGCGGCGACGGTGGCTGGGGCGGACTTGATTCTCAGTTGGAATTTCAAACATATTGTTCGCTATGACCGGGTGCGGAAGTTCAATGGCGTCAATACGATCGAAGGCTATCACACCCTGGATATCCGAAGCCCAATGGAAATAGATTATGACTCCGAATACGAAGACATTTGATTGCGTCGAGATGAAGCGCCAGGCGCAGGAGAAGCTGCTTGCCGAGTATGAAACCCGCAAGGACGAATTCGATTCGTACTCGCAGTTCCTGACCGCCCGAAGCCGCAGTTCGGCCTGGCAGAGGGAATTCTGGGCAAGAGTCGGCCGCGCCCGCCACTCCTCCTGAGAACATGGCCCCAATGGCGAAAAAGGGGCGAAGAAACTGGTCCGGGCATAGACGGTGGTCGGCTCCGTTTCTTGCTTCTCCTCCATATGGAAGAAGACGATATTCCCGGCAAAAAGACTCTAATACATTGCTAATATAACATATAAGATGATTGTGATCCGTTTCTTGAGTTTCTGAGACGGCGGCGGAAGTAGTTTGGCTCTCGTTAATGTTTGGATCGCATTAATGTCGCCGCGATCAGCCAGAGCAGCACCGCTCCCGCTGCGATCGCCAGTACGGGCGGACCGCCCCACAGGGCCAGCAGCGGTATCGCCGCCGAGGTCCACAGGCCGCCGCCCATGAACGGTTCGTGGAGGATCTGCTTGTATGCGAACGCGTCGGCCGCCGGCGTTTCGTAGTCCGGGTCGACCACGCGCAGCAGCAGCAGGCCCGTGGCGGTTACGCCCATCGACTGGCCCATCTCCGCGATCGATCGTTCGAACCATGCATCCGGCAGCAGCCGCCGGGCCAGGAACATCACGCAGAAAACATTCCAGGCTATTCCCGCCGCGACCAGTATTGCAAACGGGAGCAACCCCTCGGCGATCGCCTCGATCCGGATCGTCGCTATCGCGGCGACAACGAGGAAATCCAGCGCGGCGTTCTGTATACGCTTCATCAGACCGTAGTCGATCAGCTTCTTGCTGTCGAATCTGTTGGCCGTCACCTGCACGATAAGTCCGCCGAGCATGCACAACGGGAACAGCGGAAAGCTCTTGGCCAGTTGCATCACGGTGTCGTTTCCCGCTCCCCGCCCGACCGCCAGCAGGCCCTGCTTGCCCGCCCATCCGATTGCGACGGCTATTCCGACGACCGCCAGTTGGAACGAAAGGGTCTCCATGGCGTTTGACGGTATGGTCAGTTTTCCGGCCTCGGGGCGGCGATCGACGGGTATCACCGCGATCGAATGGTCTTCGGGCACGTCCGCGGGGCTCTGCCTGCGTGTGGTGTATCCCTTGCGGGCCGCCCAGTTGACCAGCATCATCCCGACCACCACGGCGCTTATGATGCCCGCGGTCGCGCACGCCAGGGCGAAATCCTTGCCGGCGGTCCAGTCGTATTCGGCGAAGACCGGGGTCATTCCCCCGGCCGTTCCGTGCCCGCCCTCGAATCCGACCGGCAGCACGCCGCCGAACATCGCCGGGAGTTCGGGCCAGAGCCAGTGTATTAGCGCCAGGAACATGCCTATCCCGACGACGTACTGCCCCCAGGCGACGATCTGCCCGTAGGCCAGTTGCGGGCCGGCGTGACGCCAGATCGTCTTGACGCCGGGGATCGCCATGCCCAGAAACAGGCACGCGAAGACTATGTTGATCAGGAACCCGGGCAGTTTGCCCCATACCGTCGTGATCTCCGCCGGCAGAGGCGTTCCGGAGGCCCGGCAGCATTGAACCAGCGCCAGGCCGATCAGACCGGCGATGACGCTCGAAGGGAGGTACAGCACGCCGAGCAGTCGGATCTTCATGCGAAGCAGATGTCCGACCCAGACTAACGCGCACAGCGAAGTGAATGAAACGACGGTGATCTCAGCAGTGCTCATAGGTGTATTCCTGGTGTCTGTTTGTCGGATGTGATTGTAGCCTCCGGACGTGTCGGACGCCAGATTTCGGCGGCTCGGCTTATCGACCGACGAGTTCCAACATGTCTCGGATCGGTCGGGATAACGCGCCGATCACCGGACAAACTGGTCAAAAATACTGCCGATCCGCCGCGAGATCGGACACGACTGCGATCATCTGGTCCTGCTTCCCGACGCGGATGATCGCCGGAGTGCTGTCAGCGAAAGCGGTCGGAGCGATGTTCTTCTCCCAACTGATTGACCCGTCAGTCCTTACGTCTTTGATCCGCGGCCCTTTAGGCGAGCCGACGAGGTGGACGTCGCCGCACAGTCCGCGACGCGCCACCGGGTCCTTGACCTTGAAGTAGCCCCACTTTCCGCCGGGTGAGCCGCCGGATGGATCATCCGTCGGCTGCCATCGCCACAGTCCGTTGATGCAAATCTGCTGGCGAGTGGGCGTCGATTCGCCGTGGGGGTCAATGGCTCACGTCCATTTGGGTGTTGTGGGGCGGCAAACTCGCTGGTCCGCCTCAGTGATCGATGTTCGCTCGGCTTGAGAAATCTCAACGGCAATCACGTCAACTCGTTCGGCGGGCCTCCGGGCAGTCTCTACCAGAAACTGCTGGCCTCGCCGAAGTTTGTGTCAACCTTCGCCGACCGCGCTCACCGTCTTCTGTTTAACGACGGCGCGCTGACCCCGCAGGTCAATGTCGACTGGGTTACCGATGTTGTAGTCGTGTGTTGAGCCCCCGCAGGGCTTGGGTTCAAATGTGAATGCTTACCCGGGGCGGCGCTGCGCTCTGCTGTGCCTACGGCAGGCAGGCCCCGGGCTGGCGAATCTCAGCCTTCAGACTGCACGGCTTGACGGCAAGAGGCCCTTTCAAAACATTCTCGAAACAAAACGTATCACAGGAATACAGACGACAGTCAGTATTTCGATCCACATGCGATAGCCCTCGCCGCCGACCGGCGGGAATTGACTGAAGCGGACCGGACTCAGTAGACTTGCCCGAGAGTCCCTGTGATAGCTGAAAAGCGTCTGCCGTTGCGGCCCTTCATTATTGCGGGAGAAAACGGTCGTAATCGGCCAATGTGCCCGCCTTTGGGATTTGGGCGCAAAGTCAAGGACTCAGATTGTCGCCCGGGTCCTTGGTCGTGGATCAATGAGCCGTGCCGGACTTGAACCAGCTTGGCCTGAGCTTGTCGAAGGGTGACCTCCTGCCGGGATGATCACGACTGCCCGGATTGGATTTGCGGCGAGCTTACATTCATAGTCGAAGCGCTATCTGTCGCGCATCGCCTTGACGCGATCCGATTCCCAATCGGGGACTTTGATTCGCTGGCGGATTAACCAGTCAGGCGTAACGCCGAACGGATATCCCGCGTCGGGGACGAACAGTCCCACCTCGCCCTGGGAGCGGTCCATGTTAATGTCCTTGCCTGTAAGAGTCATCACCGTCTTGCGGTTTCGTGTGACCTTGACGTACGTTTCCGCATCGAGATCGTCAATTCCGCCGCCGAATGCAATCACATCGCGGCCAACTCGAACACCGCCGTCAACCGCCGCGATCTCGGGCGTATTGTCGCCTGGATAGAGTATGGTGACAAACTCACCGCCAGCGCCGCTCGAGGTCAGGCGGATGCCCTTTGTGTGCTCCTTGATGATCGCCTGGCCGGTCTTCTTGTTTGTCTTCTCGAACTTCCAGTCGTGTCGAGCGAGTGTGAACTTCGAGGGTTTCACGCAGACGGCGGTCAGGTTGCCGAACTTGATCTGGGCGTCTTTACGCTCGCACTTGTCGCTCAGGACGTGCAGGCAATAAGTTGCTTTGACGCCGGCCGGTGCGTTGTGCTGGTCGCGGATGACGAAGTAGTCGCGGCCGGCGTTTTTCATCGCGACGATGGTGCGGCGGTACTTCAGCGTCTTGTCGAGCTTCTGCTGGGGCAGGTAGACGTCCCATCCCTCGGGCGGGTACTCTGTGGTCACGCGCAGGCGGTCTGATTCGACCTGTCCGATCGCGATGTCAACATCGGCGGACGTTTTGAATGCTATCACGCGTTCGTATCCGTCCATATTAGCCCAGGGCAGCTTGTCGGTATGGAACGCCACGCGGTTATGCATATGCTCCTGTCCGGCGCGGGGTCCGTAGCTGCACATGTGATCTATCGCCGCCTGCCGGGCCCCCGCGCAATAGTGGAACGACAACTGATCGCCGTGGAAGTGGCCGCGATTCGGGCCGCTCTTGAACGCGAGATAGGTTTCCTTGTCCGTGCCCGGCGCGTTGCGGAACACCACTCCGAAACCGGGCAGTTCCTCGGTCTTGAACTTGCGGACATCCTCTTTGACGCCGAACTTCTCAGCCAGCGCGAATACGTCCGGCCCGAGCGGGTGGGTGTCTCCGCCCGGATGGCAGCGTCGCTTGCCCGGCGCGACCGGTTGCGACAGATGCACAAGGAACGACACGCCTGCGCGGTATCTCGGCCACTTTGTCGGGTCGAATCCGAGATGCTCTTTGCACAGCGGCGCCAGCGCCGACCAGGACTTCATCGCGTGTGCGACATAGCCCGGGCATTCCTGACCGGCTCCGCCCGGCAGCGTGATCGAGTGGTGGAGGTCTTCGCGGAATTTGCGTTCGGCGATTTTGGCCAGTTCCTTGAATCGCGGGTGGCCTTTAAGGCGTGAGGTCATCGCGATGGGACCTCGCATGAAGTCGGTGAAGAAGTTGGGATTCTCCGGCGACCAGAAGTTCCAATACGAACCGTAGCAGTCGATATCGAACATCACCTGCGTCAGCGTGAGCGTTTCGAGATTGCCTTGCTTCCCCGCATCGCGAACGGCTGCTCGCCCGAAACCGCGAATCCCGCTGGTGGGGTTCATTCCGCTGTGGAAGAAGTCCTTTCCGCGGAAACTCCCGAGCTTGGGCTTGCGTTTCGATCCTGATTTGGACAGTAGTTTCTCGAGCCCGGGCCAGTCGAGAATGTAGTCGCTGTTGAGCTTGTCCAGCGGGACGAATGCGTGTGCGGTCACGTACTGTTTGGCGGCCTTGTCGGCCCAGGTCGCCTTCGGCCCGGCAAGCAGGAACCATTGGCGACGTCCTTTCCACGTTGGGCAGCGCAGGCCCGCGTAGTCGGCTGACTTACGAACCTTCACGGAGATCATGTTATTGTGAGGCCAGCACCATCGGCCCGCCCGCACGACCATTGCGCCGAGGGCGTTCTTGCCGTCGTCGCAGGCGAAGAACCAGCCTTCGTCGTAGGCCTGAGTCCATCGGGGCATTAGATTTATTACGGTTTCGCCCATGCGCGTCTGGGCGAACTTCAGCGAATTCGGCGGCCAGGGACCCGTATTGCGGCGGTCGAAACCGTTGCTGTGCGGGATGCACATTGCGCCGCGCGGCGCCCAACCCGACGCGCAATCAAACTCCCAGTAATCGCCTCGGGCCATCTCGTGAGATTCGGTGATCACCGCGTGATGTTGTCCGGGGAATACGGTGACGTCAATCTGGGCGAATGCGGGCGTCTTTCCGTACAGGCCTGAGGTCCCTTCGAACTCGTACTTCAGTCGTACGCGAGCGAACACCGGTCCGTCGCCCATGACGGTTGCGGTGAACTTCTTGAGCTTTCGTTTGGTGCTCCACGCGCCGGCTCCGACCCACTTGCCGCCGGCTTTCACCGCCGCGATGGGGCAGGGCGGCGTCTTGCCCGCAACCGCCGGGACGCGGACCGACAGCTTATCGTTATCCAGAACGTAATAATCGCCCTGGCGTTCGGCCGAGACGGCGGATCTGAACTTCGCGGGCGGTCGTCTCTCGACGGCATACTCGCCAACAGCCCCCGCCTCCAGCGAGGTCAGCACCCAGAGGCGCCCCATGTCGTCAAGTTGGCAGGGAATCTCCTTCCCGCTCATCTTGACCGCATGCGGTCCGGTTCCCGCGTCGGTCACCAGGCGCGCCGCTTCGTTCACGAACTTCGTCTTGAGCGGATTCCGCAACGTTGCGACGTCGGCATGAGCGGTCGTGCAGACCATCGCCAGCACAAGTGATGCATACTTCATGTTCATTTCCCTTTGCCTATTCTCACCGCGGTCGTTGGTTTGCTCGCGCCTGAATCATCGTCTTTAACGTTCAGTGCCGACACCCGGTAGATCAACTCCTTGCCCGACGGCGCCAGGAAATCAATCCAAGCGGGGCGGTTGTCGGGGTGGCCGGTGATCTGCGGCGGGCGGTAGGCGATCGGCGTCCACTTGCCGCCGGCGATCCTGCGATCGATGCGGAAACCGGCCTCGCCTTGGCACTTGTCTTTCCAGGTGATCTTGACGGCATCGTTTTCGTAGACCCGGGCTTCGACGTCGACTGGCGGAGTGGGCCTGGCCGGTCCGTCGCCCACTTGTGCGCCTTTCATGGGCTTGAGGCCTCCGGCCCGATTGCCGACGAACGATATATCCGACGACGAACGTTTGGCGACCTTGATCGAGCCGATCCAACCGGGGATCACGTTCCATCCGAACAGCGCCCCGGCCATGTCCACGTCCCATCCGCCGATATAGCCCGTTTCCCCGCCGCCTTTATCGTGCTTGTTATACGTTATCGCCCACGAGATCAGGTGGGATCCGCCGTGTGCCTGACAGAGAATGCCCTCGCCGTCGTTGCCGGGGGCGGAACCGAGATTGTTGTACGTGTTGCGATGGACCCACAGGTTCCTGCCGCCCAAGTCGAACGCCCGCGAGAGGTTGTCGGAGATCGCCCCGTTGCCTCCCGGCGACGATTCGAGATGCCCGTCGAGCGTAAGCTCCCATCCGCCGATACGCTCGGGGTCCCAACCTTCCTTAAGCATCTGGCGTTCGTTGTGGTTTCGTGCAATGGTCACCCAACCGCCGGAGACGTCGTAGCCTTTGTGTCCGTTGTTGTAGACCCAGTTGTCGACAACCGCGACGCCTTGGGAGAAGTAGCCGCCGGAGGCCTTGCTGGTCGGGGAGTCCTTCGTCAGGCCAAGCAGGCTCTTGTTGATCCCGATCGCCAGGGTCTTGTTGTAGTCGAACAGGACAATGCTCTTTCTCGGCGGGTCGAAGCCCATGGACCCTCCCTTACCGCCTGGGAACGTCCTGCGTGTGGTCTGGGCGTACTTGAAGTTTCGCCCGCGACTCATCGGCAACAGGTTGTTCGCCACCAGGATTCGCTGCCCGTAGACGGCGATTCTCGGTCCGAACTTGTGCGTGTAATAACCATTCTCGCCGAAGCCTTCGACGTTGTCCGGGCGCCCCATCCTAACCGAATCGTTCAGAACGGCCGACTGTTCCAGCACGCAGCCGAACACCAGGCGCCCGCTGCCGGACCCGGAGAATGTCTTGCCCCCTCCTGCGAACGGATCCCACGGATGCGTGCCGTCGGGCTTGCGATTCGCCCATGATTTCTTGATGTAGCGACTCTTCCATGATCCGGCGGCGGCCCAGGTCTCGCCCCAGGCGACGTCAGGCCCGAAGTAGATCACGCCGCCGACGATATGCACCCAGGCTACGCCTGCATTGTTAACGTCCTTGACGCCTTTGCCGCTCGGCGGCGACAGGCCGATCAAGTTCCAGTCGCGCGGCGTTTCGGGCGTGATTGTGAATTCGCGCCCGGTTATCCTGCCTTCAGTTTTCCGCCCGTTGCACTGGCCGGTGAACTCGCCGGCGACTCCATCGCCCGAGCGCGCGATTGTGATGTCGTACGATGCGGTCTCGCCCAGTTTGACGGTGATTCCAGCGGTCTTGCCCGATTCGCTGACCTTCGCCCGGCCCGTCCATACCTCGCGCCCGCACCCTCGTCGGAACGCCTTGACCCGCGAGGATATCCTTCCGTTTTCGATTGCGAAACTGAGGATCAATTCCGCCGGTTCGTAAGTTACCTCCCGCTTGCGTCGCTTGTTGACGCGAATTTCCCCGCCATCGAGCACCAGCGTCATCCGCCTGCCGACATCTATAGCGTTATCTCGCTTCTTGAACCCGAAGACGAATTTCGTGGCCAAGTCAAGGGCGCCCGAAGTCGCCAGCGGTTTGCCTCTGGGCGCCTGGCCTCGAATGACCACGCCGGACGGCAGCATCAGTCCTCGCCCCGACGGTCCGTCGAACGGACCGTCGCTGAAGTCATAGACACCGCCGGGATAGTAAAGCACCCCGCCGCCTGTGGCGATGAGTTCGGCCCGCGCGTTTTCGAACTTTTCGAAGTTCGTCTTGCCCTTGCCATAGGTCTTCATGTTGATGACGTTGGACCATCTGATTCTGTCGGTCCACGCCGGATACCCGCGGTCGTCGTTGTAGAAGCTAGCCGCGGGGTTGTCCGTCGGCCCAGCGGCGCAAACGGCGCCGGCGGCAAGAGTAATCGCCAAGGTGCAGCAAAGGTGATTCGCGATGTTCATTTCTTCTTTTCCTTCAAGGCTTTTCTGCGGACGATAATCAGCGCCGGGTTGGACACGGCGTTCGTTCCGTCGGACGATCTCCATATCGCCCAGACCGGCCGCACGCCGACCCGCGGCTGGGTCCACTCGAAACGCCAGGGGGCTTCAGCCGCCTGGCCGATAAGTCTGTCGCCGTCGCAATACTGTACTCCAGACGCCTTTGCGCCTTTGCGAACGGTCGCCTGCAGTGTTATCAATATGCCCGCGACGCCTCGGCCCATCGGTCGTCGGCCTTTATGCGATAGTGTGCCGCGTGAACGTACAAACCTCTCAGCGGTTCAGCGTCGGCCGGGATGAACAGCCCGACGTCAACTGGCCCGACCTTCGTTTTCAGTATCGTGTCCTTGTCGGCCCGACAGGGCAGGGTGGTAAACGTCACCAGGGCGGCCGGGCAGATCGCCGTCTTCTTCATTTTTCTGCTCCTTTTTCGACCGTGATGACGATCAGGACGGCGTCGACAGTCTGCTTGGCGGGCTTTCGCGAGCCGGCGTCGGCGCCATTGGCGCACGAAACTATTACTGGAAATACACCCGTCGTCCGCGGCAAGCCGGACAGGACGCCTGTTTTCCGATCGATCCGGAGCCACGGTATGTGGCGGGGCGGATTGAATCTCCGCCCGTTGTAGCTGCGGTACTGCCGGCCCACTTTCCCGCCGACGAACCAGACGGCGTTTTCCGCATTGTCGGCTTGAAAAGTTGTGGAGAACTCCTTGCCGGTCGTTGCTTTGAATGTGCGGGCTGCGGTGGAGATGCGCGGAACTGGCGGGCCTTGGGCGAAAATGCCCGTGGTTATCCGGCTCGGTTTTAGTCCCGCTCGGACCACGATCGCCTTCACCCGGCTCCCGGGCGTGACCGTGACAGCATCTTTGTAACGCGGAGATTTCTCGTTGGGGTCCGAGCCGTCGACCGTGTAATGGATTACGCCTGTTGGGTGAACCGTCAGCAGGCGGACCAGTGTCTTGCCCGCGATGAATCCTCCATGGGGCCTCATTTCCGGCGCCGTGGCGGTGTCGGGTTTCTTGAGTTTTCGGTCGAGGAAGTCGTAGATCGATTCGCCCCAGGTTGTCTTGCGTCCATCCTCGTCGACGCATGGGTGCCTCAGGGTCGGCACGTGCGTGTTGATCGTAAAACCGTATACGCCTTCGGACGGAACGCCGAGTCTTTTCAGGAGCGTTACCGGGTTAACCGTCTGGCCGGTCAGTTCGCCCTTGTAGCAGGTCAACAGCGGCGGATCGTCGGGACTCAGCCAGGCGCGGGGAGTGTGTTTTCTTTTGTCCCATAGTTTTTCGGCTCCCCAGTCTGTGACAACCGCCTGGACCCTTGCTGACTGATCGGAGCATTGCGGGCGCCGCTGCAGCATCGGTATTGACCCGTAGATTTTCTTGTTGTCTGGGCGGTTCTTGATCGCAACGGTCACTGTGCGTTCGGGTCCGGCGTAGCAGAGGTCCTGTGCGATCCATCCTCCTGCCGACCAGCCCCAGACGCCGATGCGCTCGGGGTCGATTCGGTACTTCTTGGCGTTGGCCCGCAAGAAGCGGATTGCATTAGCGATGTCCCACGAGCACATTGGAACCGGCGCATTGGTCATCAGCGCGTAGTCTGGGGCGGCGACTACGTACCCGCGGCCAAGAAGCGGTTTGAAATCCTTGACGAAGCCGCCGCTCTTGTCTCCGTATCCCCCGCCGTAAACCGCCACGACGCACGGAAGCGCCCCCTCGCTCGGCGTCTTGGGAACCCAGAGGTCCATCCGCTCCCATTGGCGTTGGGGTTTGAGGAAGTCAATCCTGGCGTGAAGTTCAGCATTGTCGAAAGTCGGCGGTTGCCATTTCATCGCGTTCTTGGGCTGCACGAGCAGATCGTCGCCTTCGGCGACTCCCACTGCAAGGGCGCATGCCACAAGGGATAGCAGCAGGCGCGGCGGTCTCATTTCGCCTCCTTCGAGTCGATCGCGTCCCGCAGCATGACCGGAGGGGCGTATCGTTGTTTCGCCGGCAGGGCGGCGGTTGGGTCGGCGTCCCTCCAGCCGCGAGCGTGGTACTTCTCGACCGCCCGGGCCATCGCCTTGTCAACGTGCCAGAACGCCAGGGTCTTGTCGCCTTTGTATTCGCCATGCGGCGCGGGTTTGAACTTGGGAGCCTTGATGTCTGCGTCGCTCAGCCATCCGTCTCTGGCCGTAAGCTTCCGGCAGGCGACAACCATCTTGCCGCCCGGTTCGGATTTGGGGATTCTCGCATCGGCCGCACTGCGGATGAACCGGGCGGTCAGCGCGGTCATGTCGTCGCTCCACGAGACGTGCCCGCTTTCGCGATGGACCACCAGGCTCATCAGGTTGTCGGGGTTCTTGCGGCGCCGGGCGAGCATCTGCGATCGGATAAGAATCCATTGGGTCTGGTTGCGTTTCTTCTTGTTATCCGGATGGAGGCTGTACGCCGCCCGCAAGCCGCGCCCGATATCGCCGCCGGCCGGTCCGCAATCCTCAAACTCGCCGTTTATCGCCAGGAACGGAACGCCGGCCAGCGTGCGGGACTTGTCCTGGATATGGTCCTGGAAATTTCCGCTCATTATGTGAATAACGCCGATCACCCGCTGGGGTTTCCAGAATGCGACGTTGCGACAGAATATTCCGCCCGTCGAGTGGCCCATCGTAATCCACGGCACGGTCGCCAACTCGGGGCGTCCGGTCTTCTTCGCCAACTGGCTCAGGGATTTCAGGAGATCGTTTTCACTGTTGGTTGTCGCGTAACTGAAGACGGCGTTGAAGTGCGGTTCGAAGTAGACTATGCCCAGACGTTTGTCGACCGCCGCCTTGCGGATAACCGGATCGTTGCATATCCGCGATTCGAGCCGGATCTTGCCCGCCAGGATCAGCCCGCGAATCTCGCCCTCGCCCTTGGGCAGCCAGAGGTGGGCGATCGAGGGTTTCTGCGGTTTGCCTTTCCTCGGAGGGCGGGGGAGGGTTATCGCGATGTCCCATTGGCCTCTAGCCGCGGGCCTGGTTTCCTCCCCGATGCCGTGCAAGCCGACGACAGTCAGGACGACCGGTGCGATTGCGATAAGCCAAATGCGTTTAGTCATGGTGCGGTCCTTATATCAGACAGACTATCGTATCTCCGCCTTCCGGAACATCAGTTGCATGACGCGGCGCAGCGTATGGCGTCAGGTTCGTCTTCCCTGCTGCTTTACTGACCGAAACAGACAATCGATCCGTCTTCGCAGACCGCGAAAACGCGCCCTGCACCCGCGGTGACACCGTGCAGGATCGGTTTGGCCGGCAGTTCCAGATCGTCTTGACGCTTCTTGCCGGTTTCGAAATCGAACGTTCGCAAACGGTGCGGCATCCGCTTGGCGGCCCTCCAGTGATCTCGATTTTCAACCGAGAAGCCGACCAGGACCGCATCACCGGCGACGGCCAGACCGCCAAGGCCCGTACCGTCGGATTCGTGGTATGCGCTTTTCCAGATCACCTCGTTGCCGACTTTCATCTTGACGCCCCGTGCGGCCCGCTCCGGGATCCTGTGCGGAACCTCCCGCAGCTTATCGTATTTGCGGAAACGAGTGACCTCCGTGCGTCGCCCGCCCCGATCGCCTCCGCGATGCTGTTCGTTTGCCGTACCGCCGGCATGGAGGAAATCCTCGCCATTGTAGGCGTACACCGGCGCTTGGGTGCGTCCGTAGTAGGGCATTTTGTATCCGCCCATCTGCGTATAGTCGAAGATCAGGCCCTGATTGCCGGGAATCACGATGTCGTACTTAAAATTGTCGGACCACCAGGCGTGTTCCCCGCTGGAGCCGCCGCGACGAGAGATGTCGAACGCGACCAGCCCACCGTCCTTTTTCTCCAGGTAGATCCCCGGCATCAGGAGCAGCTCGCCGTTTGAGACAACCGGTGAGTTGGCGCCGCTGAGCAGCTTATCGCTCCGCCGGCGTACGTTGACTATGCTGGTCGGCAGGGTGTCGCTGCCGAGCCGGCCCGACGAGAGAGTCTTGCCTGTCACGGCATCGAGGTTCCACCACCAGAGCCCCGCGTCGGTGTCGTTGTGGCGCCCGGCCAGCGCCCAGACGCCGTCGTCGTCGACAAGAACGCTTCCGAACAGGGGCCATCGTGATTCGAGCTGGCCGAAGCTCATGAGTTTCCCGCTCCGCGGGGCCGCGAAGAACCGCCATATCAGGTCGCCGCTGTCGCGATTCAACGCATACACCCAACCGTTTCGAGTTCCAACATATACAACGCCCTTGCGGATCGTCGGAGCGGTGTCTACGCGCCCGTCTACGGTCGCCAGCCATTTTTCCCTGCCATCGGCCGCGTCGATGGAAACTATCTGCTGCCGGTCGATCACCGCAAACACTGCGGCGCCTTCAGAGACCGAGACCGAGGTCAACGGACCCTGCGTGTACCAGTTGTCGCGCCACTCGCCGACGATCGGATGCTTGGGATCTTCGATCGCCGGCTTGATCGTCCAGAGCTGCTTGAGCGTTTTGGGAAGCTTGGCTGATGTCCAGTTTCCGCGGCGAGCATTGGCCATGTACATTGGCCAATCGATCGGTGCATCGGATTTGGCCGCGGGCTGAGCGGATCCTTTTTCGAGGCGGTCAATCTCCTGGACGCCTTCAAACGGGCGAGGATGAAACGCCTTGAAGCCCGGCAGATACGGGGCGCAAAAACACTGCGTCGGAGTGATGAAGGTCATGCCGGCCGCGGGAATAGCGCCCACGTCGCAGACCGAACGAGCCGCGTTGGTGTGGTGGATTCTGTTGTCGGCGACAGCGTATGTGGTCAGCGAACCAAAGATGTACCTTGGCGTCGCGCGCATGACGGTGCATCCGACCGGGCGAGGCAGTTCGGTGAACTCCCGACCCCATTTGGCCTTGTTGCCCGGTTCATTCAGATCGATCGTGCTCTGCGGTTTGGTTGTGTGGTGGATCCAGACCTTGTCGCCCACGTACATCATGCGCGTGTGCGAATGACCGCCTCCGATTTCCTTACCGTAGGGCGAGTCGTCGGCGTGCTTGTAGGTCGATCCGTCGCGTTTGACGAAGAGTACGCCCGAGGAGCCTTTTGCAAACCGCTTGCTTCGGAGCGTCAGTCCGAGCCAGTCTCCCACCGGCGTCATGTTGTACCCCGCGGGAGGTTCGCCCAGTTTCGACGGCCAGTTCCAGACCCACAAACTCCTTCCCGTCTTGAGGTCGAGACAGTGCACCGCACGCACGGCGCCCATAGGCCAGTGCGTGTAAGACCATGACGGCGCAGTCTCGCCCTCCACGGCGTAAACCTTGCCGTCGAGGATCATCGGATGATGCCAGTGGTGAGGAGCTTTTCGTGCGCCTCTTCGGTCGCGAACCTCGACGACGCCGGTCAGGTTCTTGTCCCACAGCTTCTTTCCGGTGTCGGCTTCAAGGGCGACCATCTTGTTGCCGATCGTCTGAAGGAGCACGCCGTCTGCGAGTCGGGCCTGAACGGCGTCGTATGATTTCTTTGCACGTTCGGTGTTCTTCCTGGCTTTGTCGCGATCAGTCTTCTCGATCCTCCTGTTCTTGGCGTAACTGTGACCGACGATCGCCCAACCGAGCTTTACGCCCTGGTTGTATTCAACGACGTTTTTGCCCGTCTTCAGGTCGACCGCAACCATGTGGGGCGGATAGACCGGGTCTCGAGAGCTGGCCCGAGGGATCAGGTAGACGTGCTTGTCGTCGGCGAGAAATGCGTAGCGGTTACTCGGTTTGATATCCTCCCGTCGCCAGACGGGCAACCCGCTGAACGCGTCTCGAACGACAACGCCGCGCTCGTCGACTTGCACGATGGATGCACCGGTGACGCGCACGCCCATCTTGGCCGGTTGAATGGAATTATCCCCAGCGAGCCACTGAATCCCTTGTGCCGGGCCGGCGATCATGTCGTTCGATCGGTCGGTCATCGCCGCGTTGTAGTGGTACTGGCCCCAGCTATCGGCGCCTTTGGTCCACGGTTTCTGTTTCGCGGTATTCCCGGCGTAGAGATACCCCAGCGGACGGACTACGCGCATCGCTTCTTTGGTGTCAACCTCACCGCCCGGATCGATCACCACGGCCGCTAGATTATCGATCAACGGCAGCCGGCCGCCCTGGACCGAACCGACTGTCACGCGGCCGTGAAGATTCGCCGCAGCCAGTTCGGCGCGGAGAGCCTCGACTTTCCCATGCCGAGCCGCGATGAACACGACAACCGGTTGGGCTAGAGCCAGTTCTTTGGCGAGTTTGGCGTCCTCGCCCGCCACGACGAACAAACCGCGCCGCGTTTCGACCGCATCGAAGATATCCTTGGCGTCCTGGGCCCAGGACGCCGCCCCAGCAGTCCAAAGGACGCTTAACGCCGCAACAATTGCTTGCCTCTTCATCAGGTCTTACTCCATCGATATGCTGACTGCGGGATTACCGTCTTTCAGCGTCCAGCATGTTTCGCGTTTGGTCGGCCATCTTGCCCAGAACGATTCTCCCATCTCTGAAAGAGACCGTTTGGGCTCCGATTACGATCCTGTCGCCTTCGACTTTCGGCTTCGGCGCGGCGTCGGACGTAAGGAACTTGAAGCTGAACTTCACGCCGCCGACCGAAAGCGCCCCTTCCTTCGGCGCCCCCGAGCCGGTCATCACCAGCATGCCGTCGCAGCCCGATGCGCCGGAAAAATCTATCGCAACGCAGGACTTCTTCGACCCGATAATCGCAGAACCGTCGGAGCCCGGAATCCAAACTGTTGCTTTGGGAGGCAGCGACCCCCAGCTTGTCTTCTTACCGTGATGGCTGATCAGCATCGCCCTGTCAGGCCCGTGGCGGAAACGCGCCGGCGATTTCCTGACCAACTGCGTGATTACGATGTCGTTTTCATCCTTCCAGCGGTTGCGGAATCCGTAGAAACCGTGCTTCGAATCGCGCACGCAGCGGGGGATGCACTCGGCGGGATTGACCGGCTTGAGGTCGAAAGGCGTGTTTACGAACGCCAGTATCGAGTGGTGCGGATACGGGCTGATCGTATCCCAGGGGACATCGTTCTTCTCGTCCCAATCCTTGACGTACTTGTGATAGAACCCCCAGATACCCGCCCGCTGGGATGGAAGCGCCGCCTGGTACCCGATCGAAAAATAACCCGCTCCGCTCACTCCGTCGGGGCGAGCCCATATGTTGTGCGGATACCCGCCGCGACCCGGAAAGCCCTTGCGCAGATATCTCATGTCCTTACCCTGAGGAATAGTAAGCAGGAACCATTTCAGCGCCGTCCACCGTACGTTGGGACGCGGGCTCACAAAATCCTTGCCCATGGACACCCGCCAGGCCTGAATCGCCGACAGGTAGATTATGTGGCTGGCCATACTGCCGGTACCGTCGCCCTCGGCGAAATACCCGCCGTCGCCGAAGCCCTCGGTGACGTTGCGGATCATCGATTTCCCGCTGGTCTTCAGCAGTTTGTCGATCGTCGACTGATCGACGCCGGGATCGCCTGCAATCGCCATCAACGCCATTGCTCCTCCGCCGACCTGCATACCCCAGTGATTGCTTGCCGGGAAGTGACGGCTGCCCCTGACCAGTTCGGCCAGCGACATGTTCTTGCCTTCATCGTAGTCGAAAATCACTTTGGCGATCTTGCTGCGATAAGCCTCATCCCAGCCGTCATAACACAGATCGTATCCGAGTACGCCCCAGCCCAGCGACGGACCGGCCCGCAACGCGCCGTACGGAGCCTTGAACGAATACCGGCGGTCGCGCCCGCGATAGCCCGCCAGCGACGCATCCATCGCCTTGCGGCCAAGATCGGCGTACTTCTTTTCGCCGGTGATCTGGTATAGGAATCCGTATCCCGCCGCGTGTGAAATGGTGAACGTCTTTCCGGTCGGGTCCTTGGCGAACTGGCCCGAACCGTCCTTGGGCGCCTTGCCCTTCATGCCGAGATTCTCCGGCATCGAAGCGCCGTCGCTCCCGTTCAGAGTGATCTTCAGGCGTTTGAGGATAGCCATGCCCGCGGGTGTTTTCGCTCGGGCCCGCAGCTTGGGCAAGTCGCTTCGGCGAAACAGCAGTCGAGGATGCTCACCGGGCTTGAGGGGCACATGCTCTTTGACATCCGCCGGCCAGGGCTCAGCCGCACGCACCGCGGCGACAAATGAAGAAGTCGTAATCAAGGCGAAAAGCAGTCCTGTTTTCATCTTTCACGTCTCCCTGATGCTTTCTCGATCCAGATAATCTGTTCAGCGGGAACGGCGGTCTTTGTCGGCGGTTACTGCAACGCAATATTGAAACACCGCTCCGGAGACTGGAAACGCCGTGAATGCGATAACGACAGATGCGCCAAGAGACCTCTGCATGACTCACGCTGTGATTAGGGCTGTGATACTGCAATTATTGACCTGACATTTTCCAGTGCTCAGGCCGCCGCTTGCGCATCGGCGTCAGACAGCTCACCGTCAAACGCACCTGTTTGGTCCGTTTCGCCGGTTCGTTGAAGCCCAGGGACCGCCCCTGAGCCTCCAGCCAATATGACACCCGCGTTCACTTCGGTCAAGGACGGAATTCAGCCACGCGGCCGCTGATTCATGCGCCCAAGGCAATTCAGTCTTAATGCCTGATGTAGCTTCAACCGCACACGCTTGCTTGTCTGTCGTTGGGTTAGGCGCATAATGTCTTTGTGGGCGAAGATGAGCGAATTGTGAGAAGGTCGGACGAGGCTGTCGGGAAAGATCTGACGGGCGTGAATCGTCTATCTTCGCCTGAGACGAAGGTGGCTCTGTTTCGTTCTCTGTTTCGCGGACGGCAAGATATTTACGCTCGCAGGTTCGAAAGTCGCAGGACAGGCAAGAGCGGATATGCTCCGGCGTGCGCCAACGAGTGGATTCGCGGAGTATGCGACAAGAGGGCGGTGAAATGTTCGCAGTGCCCCAACCGCCGATTTCTGCCCGTTACCGATGAAGTGATCGGCCGACATCTGATCGGGCGGGACGATGCTGGGCGGGATTTCGTCATGGGGCTCTATCCGATGCTTCTTGATGAAACGTGTTTCCTCCTGGCCGCTGATTTCGACAAGGACAGTTGGCGGGAAGACGCCGGGACTTTTGTTGAGACTTGCTGTCAAATGCAACTTCCGGTGTTGTTGGAACGATCGCGCAGCGGCGCCGGCGGGCACGTCTGGTTGTTCTTCAAAGAGGCGATTGCCGCTGGTCTGGCGCGCCGACTTGGGACGCACATCCTGACCGAGACTATGGATCGTCGCCCTGACGTCGGATTGGATTCTTACGATCGGTTCTTCCCCAATCAGGATACGCTGCCAAAGGGCGGTTTCGGGAATCTGATAGCACTTCCGCTCCAGAAGCGACCACGCGAATCCGGCAACAGCGCCTTTCTGGATGAGAGTTTCAATCCCTGTGCGGATCAATGGGCCTGCCTGGCGAAAGCTGAGTTCATTGAGGTCAGTCAGGCCGAGGCAATCGTGCGGGACGCCCAGAAGACCGGGCGGGTCATTGCCGTTCGGTTAGCTCCGACGGAAGATGACGGCGGTTCCTCCGGTTTCCCCTGGTGTGCGCCGCCCTCGCGCCGACGGAAAGAACCCCCGATTGCCGGGCCTGTGCCCAAGAGTATCGAGTTGGTTCTGTCGGATCAGGTCTACATCGCCAAGGCTGGTTTGCCCGCTGGTTTGCGTAACCGCCTTATTCGGCTTGCGGCATTCCAGAACCCCGAATTCTACAAGGCCCAGTCGATGCGTCTGCCCACATATGACAAACCTCGCATCATCGCATGCGCCGAGGACTATCCAGAGCACATCGCCTTGCCGCGAGGCTGTCTCGACGAGACGCGAACGCTTCTTGCCGATCTGAACATCAAACACACTCTGGTCGACAAACGCCGCCCAGGCCAGCCGCTGGACGTTACGTTCCAGGGTCGCTTGCGCCCCGAGCAGATGACCGCCGCCAAGGCCATGCTGGCCCATGATATCGGGGTTCTGTCGGCCGCAACGGCGTTCGGCAAGACTGTCCTGGCGATCTGGCTGATCGCACAACGCAAGACCAATACGCTTGTCCTCGTGCATCGCAAACAGCTTATGGAACAGTGGATCGATCGGCTGGCGGCGTTTCTGGACATCCCGCCCAACTCTATCGGGAGAATCGGCGGCGGACGGAAGAAGCCCACCGGCCTGCTGGACGTAGCGACGATTCAAAGCCTTGTCCGCAAGGGGCGGGTCGAGGATCGCGTCGGCGAATACGGGCATATTGTCGTTGATGAATGCCACCACCTGTCGGCTCAGAGTTTTGAGCTGGCGGCCAGGCGAGCCAAAGCGAAATACATCACCGGGCTGTCGGCCACCGTTACGCGAAAAGACGGACACCAACCGATCATCTTCATGCAGTGCGGCCCGATACGTCACCGCGTCGATGCGAAAACACAGGCCCGCCAGAGACCATTTGCACACACCGTTCACGTCCGCCCGACAGGGTTCCATTCGCCCTCGACCGACGACTCGGACGTGCGAATCCAGTTCCAGCAACTCTACAGCGAACTGATCGCCGATGAAGCTCGCAACGACATGATTCGCGGCGATGTTGTGATAGCTGTCGGCCAGGGCCGCTGGCCTATCGTACTGACCGAACGAAGGGAGCATTTGGATCGATTGGTTGAACTACTGTCGGCGGAGATCAAGCATCTGATTGTTCTGAGGGGCGGAATGGGCAAGAAGGCCTGTCGAGCCGCTATCGAACAACTCGACGCCGTCGGCGAGGGAGAACCGCGCGTGCTGCTGGCCACAGGGCGATACATCGGCGAAGGTTTCGACGATGCGAGGCTCGATACGCTGTTCCTTACGCTGCCGGTCTCCTGGCGGGGAACGATCGCGCAATACGCCGGTCGGCTGCATCGCCTTCATGATCTCAAACGCGAGGTCCGCATCTACGACTACGCGGATCTGAACGTGCCGATGCTCTCGCGAATGTTCGATCGTCGTTGCAGAGGATACGAGGCCGTCGGTTACAGCATCCTGCTGCCGGCCAGCGCCGCACCAGGCTGGCCGGCCGATGTTCCCCTTCCCGTTGATCCTCGGTGGAAACAGAACTACGCCGCCAGCGTTCGCCGCCTCGTGCGGGACGGCGTCGACACGCCGCTGGCGCACCTGTTCGTTCAAGCCGCCGGTCCCAGTTCAGCGGAGACTACCGGCGCCGCCCGTGCCCGCAGCGCAACCGAGGCGTTCATCTATCGCCGCCTGGAAACGTTGGCCGAAACATCCGGAAAGTTCCAATTGAATGCAGATCTGCCCATTCCGTTCGACGGCATGGGTAAGATGGAAGTGGACCTGCTGTGTGCCGAAGCAGGACTGACGATCGAACTTGACGGCGATCAACACCTTGACGACCCGCAAGCCTACCGTCGCGACCGTCGCAAGGACGCCTTGCTCCAGGAAAACGGATACTTCATCCTCCGCTTTCTCGCCCGCGACGTCAGCCAGAACCTCGACAACGTTCTTGACGGCATCCTGCGAACCCTCGCGAGATCGGAACGTCGTTAGGCGTCGACCGATTATGTTCAGACCATCCGGAAGGCAGAGGAATGTTCGGAAACGCTCGAAAGTGATTGATCGCACGCTGGTAAACCTCGAAAATATCACTATTGTCAGTGAGGCGACAGTTTAGCAGGTGATATGGCGTGGTCGAGAGCTTGTGTTTGCCTGGGCGTTGTGCGGGCATGGAACTCGCTGGTCAGGCACACCCCGCGATGATCGCGGGGAGAAACGCCATCCAGGACGCCGAAGGCGCTGCGAAGCAAAATCCCGGGGCAATGGAGAAGTAGAATGAACGCATCGCAATCGTACGGGCTTATTCTGGGCCTGGTGGCGAGTTGTGCAGCCGCAGAGGCCAAGACGGGTGTCAATCTCGCGCCGGTCGCCGAACCGTCGACTTCCCACGTGTCGAGAGACACTTCGCTGGCGGCGCTCCACGACGGGCACGCACCAAAGACTTCCCACGTTCGCGGCAGGGGATCGTACGGCAACTGGCCGACCAAAGGCGCCCAATGGGTGCAGTACGACTGGGCGGCCCCTGTCCGCACACGGAAGATCGATGTCTTCTGGTGGGACGATCGCGGCGGAGTCCGCCTGCCCAAAGCCTGCCGCTTGCTCTATTGGGACGGCAAGGGTTTTGTCCCGGTCGGCAAGCCGTCGGGGCTGGGGGTGGCTGGGAACAAGTTCAACACGACCACGTTCGACGAAGTCCTCACGTCCAGGCTCCGCCTGGAGATTGACGGAAACGGGAATTACTCCACGGGCATTCTGGAGTGGAAAGTGTACAACGAGGGCAAGCTCCCCAACTTCCCGCCCTCGGTCAAGGCCGGTGTTGACCGCACCGTGATGTGCGGCCGGAAAACGCACCTCGCAGGGCAGTTGTTGCGGGCGATATCTACAGACACCACGAAGGTCGCCTGGAGCAAGACCTCGGGTTCGGGCAAGGCGGCCTTCGCCGACGCGGCGGCATTGGCTACGACCGCCAGGTTCTCCGCCGCAGGAGACTATGTTCTTACGCTGACCGCCCGCAAGGGAAAGATGAGCGATTCGTCGTCGTTGTCCGTCCGCGTTGTCGCCAGGCCGCAACTCGATATCCGCGCCGCAGGCAAAACCGGGGTTCGTATCACAATCCAACCGCTCGATTCCAAAGGCAAGTTCCCTTATACCCCTGCTCTGGTCGAACGAGAATACCCCAAGGCGGCCATCAGTCTCCGCAAACTCGACTCGACATTCAAGCCGGTCAGGGAGCGAGTGGGCAATCTGAATGTGACCCTGCAGAGCAAGCCGTTGTCGGTGCTGGTGACCACGCTGGACAACAAACCTCTCCAGAAGATCACGTTTGAGCCCGATGGCGCAATGTCCTTTGTTTTGGATGACCAGCCGGTTCTGGGAATGGGCGAAGGCGGGCCCAGGCAGACCGGGAATTCCTGGCGCGCTGACAAGATCGAGTTGGACCGCCGCGGGCGTTTGCATCCCATGACCCCGTGGTACGGAAGGGGCACTTATGGCTCGGCCAATCCGGCGCCACTGATGGTTGGCACGGCTGGATGGGGACTGTTCATTCCTACGCCGTGGGGCGCTGTCGATCTCAGCGACGCCGAGACGGGCAAGTTCATCCCCGCCGAGCCCATTGCCCCTGGCACGGTGGTCACCCGAAGACAGCAGCGGGAAGGTCGGATCGGCATGCCGCCGCCGGAGTACTTCATCCCGGGCGTCTACGATGTTTTCGTCTTTGACGCGCAGGATCCCGTCGCCTTCATGAAAGATATCTCGACCATCTCCGGTCCCGCTGTCCTGCCGCCGAAGTGGGTGATGGGCTATCAGCAGTCGCACCGCACCGTGAAGGATGAAGCGCAGATGCTCAAGGTTGTCGACACCTTCCGCAAGAAGAGTATCCCTCTCGACAGCGTCTGCTATCTGGGCACAGGGTTCTGCCCGAGCGGCTGGAACAGGCACCAGCCCTCATTCGAGTTCAATCCCAAGGTGTTCAAGCGCGACCCCAAAAAGGTGCTCGCCGATATGCACAAGCGTAACGTCAAGGTGATGATGCATATGATCCCATGGGATCGCGATCGCCTGAAAACGATTCAGGGATCGATTCCGGCCAGGCCGGGTGAGAAACTCGATAACACCCACATTCAAAACTACTGGAATGAGCACAATGCCCTGGTCGATGCCGGAGTCGATGCCTGGTGGCCGGACGAGGGCGACTGGTTCAATTTCCACGAGCGCATGAAACGGCACGAACTCTACTATGCCGGCCCGCTCTCGAAACAGCCCAATGTGCGTCCCTGGAGCCTGCATCGCAACGGTTATCTCGGCGTCGCGCGTTGGGGCGGTTGGATGTGGCCGGGCGATCCGCTCACGACGTGGCGCACGCTTCAGACCCATATCGCCATTGGCATCAACCACTCCCTGAGCCTCTCGCCGTTCTGGAATTCCGACATTGGTGCGTTCTTCACGACGGATGAATACTCGGCGGAACTGTATTTGCGCTGGGTGCAGTTTGCCGCGTTCAATTCGCTGATGCGGTGCCATGGTCGAGGGTGGGAGAATCGTCTTCCCTGGGCGTGGGGTCGGGGCAAGCCCGGATGGGGCGAAGGAAGCTACGCCCCGCCGGCGTCCGAAATGAACAACCCCACCGTCGAACCTATCGCCAAAAAGTATATCGAACTGCGGTATCAGTTGTTGCCCTACAACTACACGCTGACCTGGGAAGCCCGCGAAACCGGTATGCCCATGATGCGGTCGATGTGGCTGCACTACCCCAAGGACAAGAAAGCCAGTGCGATCGGCGATCAATACCTATGGGGCCGCGACATGCTGATTGCCCCGGTGTACGAAAAGGGCGCGACGGCCCGCAAAGTCTATCTGCCTGCGGGCAAGTGGTATGACTGGTGGACCTGGAAAGCCCTTGAGGGCCGAAAGACCATCACCCGCAAGGTGGACCTGTCCTGCATGCCCATCTACGTCCGCGCTGGGGCGATCATCCCATTCGATCCCATCCGCCAATACACGGGTCAAAAGGTGGACAAACCCACAACGCTCAAGATATACCAAGGCGCCGACGGTCAATACACCCTGTATGACGATGACGGAGTGAGCCTCGATTATCTGAAGGGCGGTTCCACCAAAACGCTTATTAAATGGGACGATGCCGCCAAACGCTTGACCATTGAACCCCAAGGAAAGAATAACCCTGAGCGGACATTCAGAATTGAACTCATTCCGGACGGCACAACCAAAACGATACGATATGCCGGTCGGCGATTAGAGGTTAGACTGTAGGAAAACCCCTCACCGGCGGCCTGCCCTGCATAGGCCGCAGACCGACGCAGGGGCCTCCGACCCGCGCCCGCGCGGAATCAAATATCCTGTCAGTCGAGGTATTCGATGCTACGGTCCTAACCCTTGTCGCAAGGCGATGGAGTTTGCACAATAAGACGGTTAGTATTTGGTTCATTCTTTTATGGAGATACGCATGCTGAAATTCACGGTTGTTTGGTCTGCGGCGCTTCTGCTTATGGTGAGCACCGCCGCTTACGGCGAATATGAATACTATAAGGGCTCGCAGTTCCCCGGCAAGGGACTGCGCAAAGATGTCGAGATTCGCACGGTGGTTACCGAAGGCGGTAAGCCGACCGAATACGAGCGGCGCGAGGTGAAGTTCTTTCCGCGCAAGGGCGTGGACAGAATCCCGGTTGTCGACGGGATGATCAAGCGCGACTGGACGCTCACCGACCAGGGCAAATCGTTTACCCCCAAGGCGTTCCTCAACGGCGACAAGCTCACCGCGCATTTGATCGGGTTCCGTGGGGTCGGAGCCAGGCACACCGGCAGCTCCATGGAGAATCCCGACCCGCCGGCGGTGGTGTTGCGGCTCCCTGACGGCAGCAAGCGCGCCTATGTGAAGGGAACTCTTTCCGACGCGGACATCAAAGTGCTCATGACCATTTTCAATAAGGAAATGGCCCGGATTCGCAACTCCGCTCTCAAGATCAAGTATGAAGTCCCTTCCGGATTCAAGGCCGAGTTCCCTAATGTAGCCAAACCCGGCGAACCGGGGACCATGCTAATGACGACCGATCACGTCGCCTGGGGCGGCGGCAGCCAAAACCCGAAAGACGGCGTCAGCCCGTTCATCGGAAAGACCCCCAAAGAGGGCGAAGCCTACCGTTCGTTCCTGCGCGAGTGGATGGAGAACATGTGGACGCTCTACGAGTACTCCGGCGACCTGATGTGCTATTGGGATCGCCCGGAGCAATACAAGTATATCATCAAGGTGCCCGGGACGATGCGTGACGGGTATCAGTTCATCAGCGGGTACGCCGGCGGCGGATATGGCGGATGCGAAGCCAAGGACGCCAGCGTCGGAATCATCAGCCACGAATATGGGCACGGTATACGGATCAACGGCCTGCCCATGGGCGGCGGAGAAGCCGGCGCCGACACGTCGAGTGTGTTCTGTTTTCCCGGCCCGAAGGGCAGCCATCATACCCGCAGTCCCTACCGCAACGTCTTTAGCGGATTCAGCGGGTACGGGTATGTCACGTTCTGGACCATAGCCGGCGAGGATCCGAATCACGGGCACGCCTGGTTCAACGCCATCCCCATCGGGCATAACGAAACGAACCCGCTGGTGTTCATCGCGCGAATGCTCGAACAGCGCGGGCTCGCGAAGAACGGAATCCGCGGACTCGGGGACCTGTTCGGCGAATATGCCGCGCGCATGAGCAACTTTGATTTCGAACTGCAAGGCGACTACCGAAGAAATATATACGCCCCCGCGCGTCAGTGGCTGGAACCGGTTGACCTGAAAAAGAACATCTGGCGCGTTCCGATGGGCAACGCTCCGGAGCCCTTCGGCATGAACGTCGTGCGGGTCATTCCGAAAAAGGACGCCAGGAAGATCAGCGTCGATTTTATGGGATATCACGATCCGAAGACCTACTCCGATTGGCGCGTGTGCCTCAGTCGCGTGAAGGCCGACGGAACGATCACCTACTCCCGCATGATCAACAAGGGCAAGGTGGAAATCGACATCGAACCCGATGACGCGTCGCTCTGGATGACCGTGGCCGCCACCCCTGCTGCGATATATCATGCCGGGGAGGCGGGGAAAGGACGAATGGACGGCGTTTTCGCCAGCGGACTCCATGCCTACCGCTATCCGTGGCAGGCCAAGTTCCTGCACTGCACGCCAGGCTCGCTCGCTTACTTCAAAGATGAATACGGCAAAGACTATGCGTATAACAGAAACGCCTACGCCCCGCCGCACCCCAGCACCACGGCGCCTGCGCCCCCTGCCGGCGGGAAGTTCCACCCCAACGGTGGCGGATGGGTGGCCGACTCAGCCAAAGCGGATGCATCGGCCTACGTGGGCAAGAATGCACTGGTGCTGGGCAAGGCCCAGGTGTTGGGCAATGCCCGCATCGAAGATTTTGCCGTCGTCAAAGATACGGCCGTGATCAAGGGCAACGCGAAGATCTCCGGCGGCGCCGTCATCAACGGCGGCGTCGTATTTGACAACTACGACCGAACCTGGGTCAATGAGCCGATCCTCGGGCCAGCCACGGTCAACAAGCATAAGGTGAAGACCGCTCGGGATCTCCCCGTACGCGGCGAATCCCCCAAGCTTCACCCCGAATCGCTGCTGGTCAACTACGCCATGGAGTCCCCGAACAACGTCCTCCTTGAAGACTTCTATCGCACCATCAACACCCCTCAGTACGCCCGGATGCAGGAGCCGAACTACAACGGGTATCTTACCGGACAACCCAAGCATTTTGCCGATGGCGACCGGATCGGATTCCGATTCAACGGGAAAGACCAGTGGGCGGAACTCTCGCCGCAGGCGTTCGACCTCGCGTCAGCGACTGCGGATATGACGATTCGGCTGGATGGCAATGGGACAGGGACGATTTTCGACTTCGGTTCCTCCAAAGACGATCACCTCGTGTTGTCGGTTGCTTATTCCGGCAAGTTGCGATTGGAGGGAGCGGTCAAGGGACAGCGCGTTTTTGAGTTGAACGCCCCCGCCGTCAAGCGAAACAAATGGATCCAAGTGCGGATCGAGATGGATGGAAAGAAGACCTCGCTGTATATCGACAACGAACTGGCTGCCGGCAAGGCGACTCCGATTCGCCCGTGCGACTTCTACATCCCCGATGCCGTCGACGCCAACCTGCTGGCGGTCAATCGCAGTCGCACCAAGCCGCTGGCGGTGAGTTTCGATTATGTGGTGATCTATCACACCGTGCACGAAGACTTCTCCAAGCTGAACCCGCCGCGGATGGATACGCCGATTATGCCCGATGCGCAGTATCTCGCGTCCTACAGGAAGTACGTGGCCCAGATCAACGCCATCAATGCGGCATCCAGTCAAGAGCGTCCCAACTTCGACGCCGACAGGTCGATGCTGCAACCCTACCGAAACAAAGCTCTCGGACGGCTAAAGGAACTGATCGATCGTGACCTGCGGTATCATGCAGCGAAGAAAGCGCTGGAGGCCAAGAGGAGTGAAATCGCCGGCGTGACTAAGAAGATCGCGGATGAATATGACGCCTCGCCCGAAGGGAAAGAACTCATCGAAAAGGAAAGGCAGCTCGGCCAGGAAGAGAGCGCCGCGCGGAAAGAGTGTCACGCCTACAGGAGCAAGGTGCTTTCAGAAGACAAAGAATACCAGGCCGCGATCGCCGAGAAGAACAAGCGATGGACGGAGCGAGGCAATCTGTTTAAGGAGGTGAGAGCAGAACTCCAGGCGAAGAATCCAAAGCTGAGCGGGCGCAAGCTTGATGACCAAGTCCGGGCCGATCCCAAAATGGTGGAGATGGAGAAAACCTGTCGGTATGCCGACAGAAACCAGAGGATCAAGGAGCAATCGGCCTGGGAAAAGCAGAAAGGCGATAAGGGGACGGCGTTGGAGCAGAAAGAAAGACGGTTGCGTGACGAACACCACCGTGTCCGAAGAGAACGTAGTGCCGCACATCGTGCGGCGGCGGCAATGAAGACCCGAAAACTCAAGATGGAACTCATGCCTCTCGAAAAGGGCCTGAATGACGCCGAAGCGGCCGCGTTGGAAGTGTATTCGCCCGAGTCAAAATGGCTCCGCTCCTTTGAGTACAAGTCGTTTGGCAAGCACTACAACTTCAACTACCATCGTTATTTCGGCGAGAAGATAGCAGAAGGCGGCAGTGGGATTCCAATCCACTCCAATGTCACTCGGTTGCAGGAGATCGCCGATTTGGGCAACAACCCGGCCGTGTGGAGAACGAAAGTGGACTGGGACTGGCGAACGCCCGAAGAGCTAAGCGGTTCTATCGCTGACCTGCCGCTGTTGAAGAAATGGATTGAGCGAAATCGCGGACCGATACAGAAGGGCAATCCTGCCAAGAGGAAGTAGCAGCGATCGGTACGACGATGTTTGAGATAAGACCACAATAGAAGACAACCGGAGACAGTATGAAGACTACAACAAAGACGATCGGGATGGCCCTTGCCATTCTCATGACGACCGGGCTGGTCTTGCAGTCGACTCACGCGGCCACTAAGGCCGAGCTCGCCGCCGAACAACAGAAGCGCAGCGCCGAAGCATTGGCGAAGATGACCATCAAAGAGGCGGCTCCGACGAAGGCGGCGGTCGCCGCGATGAAGACCCTCAAAGCCAAGGAGTGGACTGTGCCCACGCTGGCGATGAAGATGAACCGCATCCCCGCCGGAAAATTCAAGATGGGCTCGCCCGTGTCCGAGAAGTTGCGTCGAGATAACGAAAAGCTACACGACGTGACGATTTCCAAGCCGTTCTACATGGGCGTCTACGAGGTCACTCAAGCCCAGTTCTACAAGCTTATGCTGCCGGCCGACTTCGATCATACTAGCTGGACGTTCTACCGCGGGCCGTTCTGGAAAGGGACTGCCGTGCACTATCGTCGCATGCCCAGCGGCGGATTCAACCAACCCGTCGGCCTTGAACTGCAGCCTGACCACCCGATGGAATGCGTCGCATGGCCTCGCGCAATCGACTTCTGCAAGAAGCTCAACAAGATCGAAGCCAAGGCAGGTCGCCTGCCCAAAGGCTACGAGTATCGCCTGCCGACCGAGGCGGAATGGGAATACGCCTGCCGGGCCGGCACGAACACGCCATTCAACATAGCCGAAGCGGACTTCGATAAGATCCAGAAGACCTACGAGACAGAAAAGGAAGATAAGAAATACAAAGGCGTGCTGCCATTTGCCTTTGTGAACGAGCCGAACACGCGGTGGAGCATCATGAGTAAGGTAGGCGGAAATCGCAAACCCAACGCCTGGGGACTCTACGATATGCACGGCAACGTGTACGAATGGTGTCTCGACACAATGAAACCGTATTCGGCGGACGCGAAGACCGATCCGGTCGTATTCGGTCCCGGAGACAAGGTCATCCGTGGCGGCGCCATAGGAACCGCGCCCCGCTTCCTCCGCAGCGCCGCCCGATACGCGGTGCCGAGGGACATCGACTACTACGGCATCCTCGGCCTGCGATTGGTGCTTGCACCGAAGGTGGAAGTGGCGGATGATCGCCAGCCGCCTGGCCGATAACCCGCATGTTTCACGAGCGCCCTGCTGCGAGCACGCTGCGCACCGCCATTGCGGCACGAAACGCCAAAGCGCCAGCCCCGCCCGGGGCATGCCTATGCTGCTGCACGGCGCGGTACATTATGCTTGCGCACTCGCCATACCAGTCGATAGCCGTTTCGCGAGCGCCGCTCATGCGGTTTGACGAGTTCAGTGTCTTGGTTCAGATACTCATTAAGCCTGCGACGTGCGTCGCGTCTTGCCCGCTCATTGTGTCGGTTGCGCGAGGCCTGTCCCGTTCTTCCTGGCTTGCTCGCAAGTCGCAGCCTGTCTGCCTTCAGCTTCAGTTCGATGTATCGGCTACGCTTGCGGCCCACGAAGATAGGGCGGCGTAACCTTTTCAAGAAAGCGGATCTCGATCGCGTCCGTGAAAAAGGGGATCAGGTGCGTCGAAGGGGGCGGCCTGGAAAATATGAAAAATAAAGTCACATTCTGCGGCGATTCTGCGGCGTCAAAAGAACTATCTCGATTCAATTCGGCGCACAAAAAAACCCTTGAAAACAAGGGCTTTTTCCACTGAGCCGTACTGGACTTGAACCAGTGACCTCCTGCGTGTCGAGCAGGCGCTCTAGCCAACTGAGCTAACGGCCCGTCTGCGGGATCGCGTCTCCCGCAGGGACGGATACTATAGGACCGTATCGCGATTCTGTCAATAGCGCAGAACACTATTCTTTCAGATGGGGTGCATCCCGTTTGAGTAGGTAGATTCATGCGGCGAGGGGTTTGGAATCCCAGAGGGTGCTCCACTGCCCGTTCAGCCACGTGATGCGTAGGGCAAGAATGGCGTCCGCACCGCGGGGCGA
>Ga0180430_10000218_pt1 | contig 66286 bp, 56 predicted proteins | sample SS_ome_9_FD_132999 | JGI IMG/M metagenome (GOLD analysis project Ga0180430, IMG submission 132999) | Hypersaline lake sediment archaeal communities from the Salton Sea, California, USA - SS_1_S_2 metaG | ecosystem: Environmental > Aquatic > Non-marine Saline and Alkaline > Hypersaline >...
GACTGGAACACCTTCCACGCCGACCGAATCCACGCCGAACAACGAAAACTGTATCCCTACAAGACACGCCTGCGAGCTATCCTAAACTGCGCAACCTAACGCGATCTGGAGGTTGCAACCAATCGATATTTGGTCTTGAGGTCGGATGATCCACCCATCGGTTTGCCGGCGGGGCGACCCGACGCTCGATCCGATTGGCCGACGACTTGCCGCCGGAGTTTCTGCCGCTGGCACCCAATGAGGTGAACGCTCCAGGTGTTCCAGCGAGCAATCCGGACCAATGAGTCGCCCCACCCCCGGCCCTTCTCCCGCGTTTTGGGAGAGGGGCCTTTTTTTTGGCTGCCTGCGTTTTGTTTGACTGCGTCCGTCAGGAATCGTCGGCCATGGCGGCAAGGCTTTGCCGTCCCAGCCGTCGCCGCGCGCGGAGGGCGGCGGAGCGCGCTTTATCGGCGCTGGTAGCCACCGCTGTCATGTGTCCCATCTTTCGACCCGGTCGGGCGGACTGTTTGCCATAGAGGTGCAGCCGGAGGCGATCATCGCTACCCAGGACGGCGGCCCAATCCGGTTCGCCGCCGTTCCAGAGGTCGCCCAGCAGATTCACCATGGCCGTGGGACCGCGGAGGGTCATCTCGCCAAGCGGAAGATTGCAGACCGCGCGAACCTGCTGCTCGAATTGACTGACCAGACAGGCCTCGATCGTCAGGTGGCCCGAGTTGTGCGGGCGTGGGGCCAATTCGTTGATCAGCAAGTTCCCCTCCTCGGTGAGGAACATCTCCACGCAGATCAATCCCTCCAGTTCGATGGCCGTGGCCACTCGGCGAGCCAACTCCACCGCGTGGCGGGCAACCGGCGTGGACACGCCCGCGGGCACGCTGGAGACGTCGAGGATGTGATTGGCGTGCTCGTTGCGGATCGGACCGAAGGTTTGCATTTCGCCGTCCGGCGATCGGGCGACCAGCACCGACAGCTCGCACTGATAGTGGACCCAGCCTTCGCAGAGCACCGGCTGCTCCCCGAGGGCTCGCCAGGCGTCGCCGGCTTGTTCCACGAGGTCCACCCGCCGCTGACCTCGCCCGTCGTAGCCCAGCCGGGCCGTCTTCAGCACGACGGGGATCCCCAGCCGATTGACGGCCTCGACCGCGTCCGCGGCCGAATAGGCCGGGCGATGGGCCGCACAGGGCAGGTCGTGGCGGTCGAGAAATGCCCGTTCCCGCAATCGGTCCTGAGCCACGGCGAGTACCTTCGGCCCGGGGCGCGTGAGGGTATGTCTCGCCGCCAACTCGAGCGTCTCGGCCGGGACATTCTCGAACTCGAGGGTCACGGCATCACACTGCGCGGCGAAATGCCGCACGGCGTCATCATTGCGGTAGTCGGCCCGAACGTGAAGCGATGCGACTTGCGCGGCCGGTGGGTCGGCCTCGGGCGCGAAGACCATCGTCCGGTATCCCATCTGCGTGGCCGCCATGGCGAACATGCGGCCCAATTGCCCGCCGCCGAAGACGCCCAACGTCGCGCCGGATAGGATCGGGCCAGTGGGTAGGTCGCTATTCAAGGTCCTGCTCCAAGACTTGTTGTGTTTGCTGTTGGATAAAATGGTCGAGTCGCGCGACAAGTTCGGCGTTGCTGGTGGCAAGCATCCGCGCGGCGAACAGCCCCGCGTTTCGGGCACCTGACTCGCCGATCGAGAACGTGGCCACGGGCACCCCGCCAGGCATCTGGGCGATCGAGAGCAGCGAGTCCCAGCCGCTGAGGGCACGACTCTGAACCGGTACGCCCAACACGGGCAACGAGGTCCAGGCGGCCACCATGCCCGGCAGATGGGCCGCCCCGCCGGCCCCGGCAATGATCAGCCGCAGCCCGCGAGACGCTGCTTGTCGGGCATAGTCGGCCATGTAGTCGGGGGTGCGATGGGCGGAGACCACGCGGTATTCATGGGGGATTTCCATCGACCGCAGCACGTCAACCGCCGCGCGCATCGTCGCCCAGTCCGATTTGCTCCCCATGATCACGCCGACCAAGGGCCCCTCGCCTGCCGAGCCGTTCGTCGCGGTCTGGGGTTTCGGCGAGCCGGAAGCGTCAGTCGACGGGGAACTGGTCCCAGCGGCCGAGGGATTGGCTGATGGCGATTCGGCTGACATGGCGGACGAGCCCCCTGTTTACAGGCGCGACGCGGCGACGTATAATTCACGCAAATTGGTGCACGAAAATGATTTCGTTAATATGGTAGCGGTCACCCGGCCGGAGTCAAGGAGAGTTGCGATGAAGAATTTTAGGCCCGAGGCCGAATCTTCCCCCGGAGGGTGGACATTTCTGACGAACCACTCGCACGTGTTGCTTTGCCTGCAACGCGACCCACATGTTCGCCTCCGCGACGTGGCCGATCAGGTGGGGATTACCGAGCGGGCCGTGCAGCGCATCGTGCACGAGCTGGAGGAGGCGGGCGTCGCGATTCGCCGCCGGCAGGGCCGGCGCAACGTTTACGAGATCAACTTCGACAGCCACCTCCGCCATCCGCTGGAAGCCGATTGCACGGTGGGCGAATTGCTCCAGGCGGTAGGCGCGGAGGAAACTTCGGATGCGGCCGGGGCGACATCCGATTCCGCCGGCGGGCTGCCCGCGTCCGCCAAGTGAACCGCGGCCGCGCCCAGTCCCGTTCGAGCCTTAACAAAACGCTAACCTCCCAATGGCGAATGGCTAGCGGCTGGCGAGCCAATCGCGAAGAGTCATGTACATCATTGGCATTCTCGGCGGCGTAGCTTCGGGCAAGAGCCTGGTGAGCGGCTATTTTGCCGAGCTTGGCGCGGGGGTGCTCGATGCCGATCGTGCCGGCCATGAAGTGCTCGACGAGGGGGATGTCCGGCGCCAGGCGGTCGAGTTCTGGGGTGAGGAAATTCTCGATCGGAGGGGGCGGATCGACCGTCGGCGGCTGGCGGACATCGTCTTCGCCGACGGGGGGGAGGCGGCCAGCGAACGTGAGAAACTCGAGAAACTGACCCATCCCCGAATCCGGCGGCGTCTGCTCCAGCAGGCCGAGGAGCTGGAAAAGTCGGGCAAAAGGGCCATTGTTTTGGACGCCCCGTTGCTTCTCGAAGCCGGATGGGATAAGCTATGTGAGGCGTTCGTGTTCGTCGAGGCGCCGCGCGAGCAACGGCTCGCCCGGGCCACGGCACGTGGATGGAGCCAGGAGGACGTGGCGGCGCGAGAGTCTTCGCAGATGTCGCTCGAACAGAAGCGTCGCCGGGCGGATTGGGTGATCGACAACTCCGGAACACCTCGGGAAACCCGCGAGCAGGTTGTCGCCGTATGGCGTCGGATGTTCGGCGGGTGAAGCCTGGGGACAAGTCGAGACCCGGCCCCTCGAGATCCCACCTGCGTTTCATCCCGTCGTATCCCGCTGGCCCTTGATGACCACGGCGACCCCTTGTCGGAGGTTGTCTGTCGGCGGTCGCCGCTGGGCGTTTGTCCGATTTGTCCGTTCGCGCCGGGACTTGAACAAAGTGACCGGCGGCGTCCAGGACGACTCGCGATGACGGACGGGTCCCCAGGCGGCGCCATGGCCGGAAACCCCCTTTTAACGGAACAGTTGGAGAGTCAGTTGCCCAAGAGCCACGTGCCTCGAGCGAGGCGGAGCAGGCTCGGCGGTGACGGATCGTCCTGACACGGCCGATTTCTCCCGAGGGTACCCCCTTCGGGAAGAACGATGAACGGTCGTGACGATTATTGGTAGTGCGTCGTCCCAGGCGGGGTCGAAGCGGCTGCGGCGAGCGGGTGCTCGTTGTGAGTCAGGCCCCCCGACGGCGGTCCTCGGTAACGACTTCAGCAATCGGCCCACCATGGCCGATGATTGGTAACACCCACCTTTGTCACCTCTCGCGTGACCTCCCTTCTTCCTCTTCGAGGAGCAATAGCACCATGCCACGCAGCAACTACGGCAAATCGCCCACCGAGACAGAACCTCGTTCGGGCGAAAACGACCCCCGCAATTCCGATCCCGCGCGGGCTGACGGTCGCGGCGGCCCTTCGTCGGCTGCCGGGTCCAGCGGCCGCGACGACGGTCGCCCCGACCCCCGGTATCGCTTATTCGACGCGAACGAGGAGCCGCTCTCGTTGGCCGAGGAAATCGCCTCCGAGTCGGGAGGCCTCAGCCGCCAACAGATCGAAAAGCGCTATCAACCGCCCGAGGATGCCACCGACACGAACGTTGCTCAACTGCAGCGGATGTCGATGGCCGAACTGATCGCCGAGGCGCGTCGCGAGAACCTCGATGACGTGGCCGGCATGAAGCGGCAGGACCTGATCTTCAATATCCTCAAGCAGCGGGTCAAGCTCAACGGCTTGTTGTATGGCGAAGGGACCCTGGAGATCCTGCCCGACGGGTTCGGCTTCCTCCGCAGCCCGGATTACCATTACCTCTCCTGCCCGGACGACATTTACGTCTCGCCCAGCCAGATTCGCCGCTTCGGGCTGAAGACCGGCGCGACCGTGTGTGGGCAGATCCGTCCGCCGAAGGAGAACGAACGCTACTTCGCGCTGCTGCGGGTCGAGGCGATCAACTATCACGATCCCAACCTGCTGGCCTCGAAGGTGGTCTTCGACGACCTGACGCCCGTCCACCCGGACGGCCGCATCTGCATGGAAACCACGGCCGACGAGATCGACATGCGCGTGGTCGACATGATCGTGCCGATCGGCTTCGGCCAGCGGGGATTGATCGTCTCGCCGCCGCGGGCGGGTAAGACCATCCTCATGCAGAAGATGGCCAAGGCCGCGCTGACCAACTACCCGGACCTGTACGTCTTCATGCTGTTGATCGACGAGCGGCCCGAGGAAGTGACCGATATGGAGCGGCAGGTCAAGGGCGCCAACTGCGAGGTGATCAGTTCCACGTTCGACGAACCCTCCTCGCGCCACGTGCAGGTGGCCGAGATGGTGCTGGAGAAGGCCAAGCGGATGGTGGAATACGGCACCGACGTGCTGATCTTCCTCGACTCCATTACTCGGCTGGCCCGCGCCTGGAACGCCGAATGTCCCAACTCCGGCAAGCTGCTCTCGGGCGGTTTGGACGCCAATGCCCTCCAGCGGCCCAAACGGTTCTTCGGTTCCGCCCGCAAGGTGGAGGAAGGCGGGTCGCTGACGATCATCGGCACCGCGCTGATCGACACCGGCAGCCGCATGGACGAAGTGATCTTCGAGGAGTTCAAGGGCACGGGCAACCAGGAGATTCTGCTCGACCGTCGGCTGGTCGACCGCCGCGTCTGGCCGGCCATCGACATCAACCGCAGCGGTACCCGCCGCGAGGAAATGCTGATGGACCCGGAAGAGCATAAGCGCGTGTGCGTGCTGCGCCGCGTGCTCGCCGAGATGAACGGTCCGGACGCCATGGAACTGCTCGTCACCCGGCTGCAGAAGACGCAGTCGAACGCCGAGTTCCTGATGAGCATGAACATGAAGGCGTAAACGGTTGCCGGCGCCACCGCCAGGAACTCACCAGACCAACCCCACCTCCATGCCGCACGTATTCGAAGGACAACCCGGCCCGGTCGACGGCCGCTTCGCCATTGTGGTCGCCCGGTTCAACCAGACGATCACCGGACGGTTGCTCGACGGCGCGCTGTCGACGCTCGCCGAGCACGGGGTGACGGACGAGCGGGTCGACGTGTTCCGCGTGCCCGGCGCGTTCGAGATCCCCACCCTGGCCAGCCGGTTGGCCTGGGGTGGCAATTACGCGGCGGTGATCTGCCTGGGCGCCGTGATCCGCGGCGAAACCAGCCACGACCAACACATCAACCGTGCCTTAGGTAACACGCTGGCCGCGTTGGGGGCCGAGACGGGCGTGCCGGTCATCTTCGGCGTGCTCACCTGCAACACGCTGGAGCAGGCCGTCGCCCGTAGCGGCGGCGAGGCCACCACCGGTAAGGATGCGGCCGACAAGAAGGTGGGTAACAAGGGCATCGACGCCGCCCTGACCGCCTTGGAAATGGTTGACCTGCTCGGTAAGCTCCCTTGAGATGACCCACCTTGAGCCCCGCGCCCCCAGTCCCGAGCCCCCAGTCCCGAGCCCCCAGTCCCGAGCCCCCAGTCCCGAGCCCCCAGTCACGAGCCCCCAGTTCCGAGCCCCCAGTTCCGAGCCCTCAGTCCCGAGCCCCGATACATGTCCACCCGTCGCCGTGCCCGCGAGGTCGCCTTCCAGGTGCTCTACCAGGACGATCTAAATCCGCGCGGCAATCCGGCCGAGCGCGATCAGTTCATCCGCCGGCGGTTGCAGGGCGAATTGACCGAGTTCGCCCGCGACTTGGTCGCCGGCGTTCGACGTCATCGGGCGGAGCTGGACGAAACGCTTGCCGCGAAGGCCGAGCACTGGTCGATCCATCGCATGGCGGCCACGGACCGGAACATCCTGCGGTTGGGCGCTTACGAAATCCTCCGCACCGACGTGCCCGACCGCGTGGCGATCGACGAGGCGGTGGAGTTGGCCAAGCGATTTGGCACCCAGAAGAGCGCCCGGTTTGTCAACGGCCTGCTCGATCGCGTGATGCATGGCAGGGAGCCGGCCGAACCCGGCCCGAGCCCCGCCACAAGTTAGGCCCGTCTAGGCTCGTTTCCGCGGCGGCGGGAAGCTGCCGACGCGCCACCCGAGCCGACGCGTCCCCTACTCCTTGATCAGATCCCGCACGGTCATCCCGCTGGGGATCATCGGCAGCACGTGCTCCTGGTAGGGCACCTGCACGTCGAGCAGGTAGGGCCCCGGCGTCTCGATCATCTCCCGCAGGGCCGGCAGCAGGTCTTCTTTGCGCTGCACGCAACGCGCGCCCCACTTGAAGCCCTGGGCAACGGTGACGAAGTCCGGATAGCGCACCTCCGGCGAGATGCCGTCGCCCTGGCCGAGCGACTCCGGGTCGTCGATCGATCCCAGGTACGTGTTCGCCCGATTCGCCTGATGGAAGCGGTCCTCCCACTGCACCACCATGCCCAGGTGCATGTTGTTTAGCAACAGCACCTTGACGGGCAGCTTCTCGCAATGGCAGGTGGCCATTTCCTGAATGTTCATCAGGATGCTGCCGTCGCCATCGATGTCGATCACCAGCGCGTCGGGGTTGGCGGCAGCGGCGCCCATCGCGGCGGGCAGACCGAAGCCCATCGTGCCCAGCCCGGAACTGCTCAGCCAGCGTCGCGGGCGGCGGAAGCGATAGAACTGGGCGGACCACATCTGATGCTGTCCAACCCCGACGGAGATCACCGTGTCGCGGTCGCGCGTGAGCTTCCAGAGTTCGTCGATCGCCTCCTGCGGCAGGATGCCGGGATACGTGCGATCGTAATGGAACGGATCGGCTTCCTTGGAATCGCGGATGCGGTCGTGCCATTTTGTCAAGTCGCGGGGTGGCTCGACCACCCGGTTCAACTGCTCGATCACTTGCCGCACGTCGGCGTTGATCGCCAGATCGGCGAACTTGATCTTATTGATCTCCGAGGCATCGATCTCCACGTGAACAATCTCGGCGTGCTTGGCGAATTCGGCCACCTTGCCGGTCACGCGGTCGTCGAAGCGAACCCCCAGCGCAATCAGCAAATCGGCTTCATCCACGGCCTGATTGGCGTAGACGCTGCCGTGCATGCCCAACATGTCGAGCGAGAGGGGATGATCGCCGGGGAAGCAGCCCAGGCCCATCAGGGTCATGGTGACGGGGATTTCCGTCTTCTCGACCAGTTCCCTGAGTGCGGCCGACGCTCCGGAAGCAATCACGCCGCCACCGGCGTAGATCACCGGCCGCCGGGCCCGGGCAATCATCGCGGCCAGTTCCTCGATTTGTTCCTGGTCGACCGTCCGCCTTTCCGGGTGATAGCCGGGCAGTTCCATCGGCGCGTCGTAGTCCGGGATGGTCTCGGCGATCTGCACGTTCTTGGGTAAGTCGATCAGCACGGGCCCCGGCCGTCCGGTGGTGGCCACGTGAATGGCCTCGCGCATCACCCGGGCTATGTCGCGTACGTCGGTGACCAGGTAATGATGCTTCGTCACACTACGGCTCACCTCGACGATGGGTGTTTCCTGGAAGGCGTCGGTACCGATCACCGTGGTCCCCACCTGCCCGGTGATGGCCAGCATCGGGATGCTGTCCAGCTTGGCGTCGGCCATGGCGGTAATCAGATTCGTGGCCCCCGGCCCGCTGGTGGCCATGCAGACGCCGAGCTTGCCCGTCGTTCGGGCGTAGCCCTGAGCGGCGAAACCGCCGCCCTGCTCGTGCCGCGGCAGGATCACGCGGACGCGATCGCGAAAGCGGGTCAGCGACTGATGCAGCGGGATACTTGCCCCGCCGGGATAGGCGAAAATCGTGTCCACGCCCGCGTTCACTAGCGACTGGATAACGATATCGGCGCCACTGGTCGGTTCCCGGCGGATCTCCTTGGCGGGTTCGGCGGTGACGGTGGTCGACATCGGCGGATTCTCCCAGAGGTTACGTCCCGCCCGCGGAGGGCGGAGGTGGTTGCGATGTGGATTGGGTACGGCGGGCGACGCCCTTTCCGGACGGTTACGTTGGTGAATTGGCAAGCATTTCAGCATACGCCCCAAACTGCCGGAATTCAACCCAAAAGAGGCCGGCGGTGGCGGTCTGGTTCGCGCGGATTGTCTGCTTGCCACAGTCCGCTCACCGCCCGCCGACAGCCCGCCAACATCCCGGCCGCTGCCGGGCGGCTTCCCGGTCAGCCGAGGTCTCGGCCGCGGCCCCCGCCCGGTGGATCATGGCCCCGTTATAGGCCGAAGCGGCTTGCCGCAGGATTTTCGCGAAGCGAATCCCGCTGGCCTCCCCCCCGTGGGCTCGGCTGGGCCAGCGGAGGATGTGTATAACCACAAGCGATTATTGTGTTTAAGCCAATGCCGGGGCTATCGATGGCTCGCACCAAAGGCCGGAGACCGTAATGTCCGCAAAATGTTGAAAATCCCTTCGCCAGAGGGAAGACAAACCCCGGACGAGCGACTATACTAATGAGCCCCGAGCCCCACCAGACGCCGGGAACCGCAGGGTCGATTGCCGCGTCGAATAGCGAGCAACGCAATCGCCTCGGGAAACCGGTGCGGCGGGGTACCACGGGCGGACACGGACAGAGGCGAGGCATGAGTGAATCCGATTCTCACTCGTGTTTAGGGCAGGACCCATGAGCAACCCCTCGAAATCGTTCGATCCCTACCATCAATGGTTGGGGATCCCGCCGAAGGAACAGCCGCCGAATCTGTACCGGTTGCTTGGCGTGTCGGCATTCGAGCCCGACGCCGAAGTGATCTCCAATGCCGCCGATCAGCGGATGGCCCACCTGAAGGGTTTCGCCGGCGGGAAATGGAGCGAGCACTCGCAGCGCCTGTTGAATCAGGTGGCCAAGGCGAGGGTGATTCTGCTCGATGATCGGCGCCGACGCGAGTACGACGCGCGGCTGCGGGCAAAGCTCGAGGCGTCGCAAGCCTCCGCGTCCGCCACGTCGACCGCTTCAGCGGTGCCGGCGGGTGAGGGAACCCGATTGGCCCAGTCCCCGCCCGTCGCGGCCGGCCTGGAGCGCCCCACGTCGGCGGTTGGGATGGACCGGCCGCGACACCTGTCGGCCGCCGCTTCGGCGCCGATCGTCAACGTCGGTACGCCCGCGGCGAGCCGCTACCACCGCCCGCGCCACAAGGGCAAGCCCCCTTGGATTTGGGTACTGGCGGCTGGAGGGGCTGTCGCGGTGATGGGCCTCGTGTTCGCACTGCTGCTACCATCCCTGCTCGAGCAACCTGCGGACACGGCCGCAACATCAACCGACGACTCGCCTCCGGCGGCGCCAAACACAGGGCCCGATTTAGAGGGCGGTGCCGTGCCTACCGCGACGAAGCTTAGCCCATCCGGAACATCGCCCACCGAGGACGAACCGACTGACGAATCGCCGGCCCAGGCATCCGCTCCTCCAGCCAGCGGAGATATCGCGGCTAGTAGCGCCGATTCAGACGACCCATGGCGATCGGGCGCGGACGAGGTTCCCGGATCGCCGGACGCATCCGCAAATCCTGGCGCATCGGGCACCGGCAGCCCATTGACGGTGCTCGGATTGAGTGAAAACCGTGACGAGCATGCCGAAGGCTCCGACGCGCACACCGAGGCTAATCCCTCAGTAGCCCCCGACGCCCCTTCCGACCCGAGCGACCCGAGCGATCGGGACACGGTGAGTGAAGGGGACGCGGTCAGTGAAGGGGACGCGGTCAGTGAAGGGGACGCGGAGGGCGGCCGAGAGACGCTCGGCGACTTGCTTGACGGTGGCGAGCAGGAACCGATCCAACGGGTCGCCGTTCCCGAGCGCGCCGCGCTGGCCGAAGCCCGAGCCGAGGTGCGGCAAGTCTTTTCGCTGGACCGCGACTTGCCGCCGGCCGAGGCCGAGGGGTTGGTCGACCTCATGTCGCACGAAGCGGTGAAGCCCGATCGCAAACCGGCCGAGTCGTACGCGTTGCTGGAGCAGGCCGCGCTGCTGGCCGTCGACCAGGCGGCGCTCGGCGCCGCACTGAAGGCAGTCGAGGAAATGGACCGGCGTTTCGAACTGCCGAACCCCACCGACATCCGCCTGAAGCTCACCGCCCGCGCCCTCGAAACCAAGGTGCCGCTGCGACAGCGACCGGTGTTGGCGCGGGATTCGCTCGCCGTGCTCGACGCGGGTCTCGGCGCGGGCCAATTCGAACAGGTGGAACACATCAGTGAGAAACTGCTGAACCTACTACGCCGCGTTGGGCAACCCGCCCTGACCGCCGAGATCGTCCAGCGTCACGAGACGGCCGAAGTTGGCGCCCGCCAAGCACGCATGGCGGCCACCGCGCTGAAGACATTGGAAGAGGACCCCGACGACCCGCGCGCCAACCGAATCGCCGGAAGCTTCCTGGCCTTTCAGCGCGGTCAATGGGAGCGGGCCTGGCCGCTGCTCGCCCGGGGCGACGACGACCGCCTAAGCAAGCTGGCCCGGCAGGAAATGCAACTGCTCGAACTGGACAACAGCTCCGAGGCGGATTCGTCCGCCGAGGGAACACAACCCGAGGCGGCCAACCCGGCGTCCGAGCAACTCGGTGCCGCGCGCCTCCAGTTGGCCGACGCCTGGTTCGACGCCGCCCACTCCTTGCCCGCGGGCAAGCAACGCCTGCTGATGCAACAGCGCGCCGCCCATTGGTACCGTGAAGCCCTGCCCGCCGTGGACGGACTTCGCCAGTCGAAGGTCCAACGCCGGCTGGAAGAGCTTGCCAAGAGCATTCCCCCGGACCAGACGGAGCCGGTCACCGCCGAGATCTCCGCCAGCTCGTCACAAGGCTTCGACTTGTACGTCAACGGCGAACTGCTGCTGAGCAACACCATTTTCGGCGTCAGGCAGGCAAGTTGCGAGTTGAAGCCCGGCGACGTCATCACCGTCCGCGCCATGGGCCGAAGCTATTTGGGCGGAAGCCATTACAAAAGGTTCTGCTGCGTGATCACCTTCGAGGACAAGCAGCAATACCTGGCCACGGGCGACCCGCGGGCGGGCTGGCGTGCCTATCAGCCCAAGAACGTCCTTACCTGGTACAAGCCGGAGTCGATCGGCGCGGTCGGTCCCTGCCAGGTCGTCAGCACGGCAATCGACAGCAGCATCCAACGCGAAACGAATTGTCGTTGCCTGCCGATCTGGAGCGGCGCGAACGATCAGATTTACCTGGCCACCAAGGTTCGCATCCCGTCGCAGTGAGCAGCCGCGGTCCACACGCCCCGACAACGCCGTTGCGCTCCGTTCAGGGCTCGATCCGCGTGCCCAGCCGTTCCAGCAGTTTGCCAATCCACGCCGGGTGCGCCGGCCAGGCGGGCGCGGTGATCAAATGCCCGTCCACCACGGCGTCGGAAAGCGTGGCGTTCGGGTCGACCCAGCCGGCGCCTGCCTGCTCCAAGTCGGGCCTCATCGCCGGATAAGCCGTGCAACGCCGACCGCCCACCACGCCGGCGGCCACCAGAATCTGCTGGCCATGACAAATGGCCGCTACCGGCTTCTCCTGCTCGAAGAAGGAACGCACCAAATCGAGCACCCGCGGATCGAGCCGCAAATACTCCGGCGCCCGACCGCCGGGCAGCACCAGGGCGTCGTAGTCGGCCGGGTCGATCGTGTCGAACGTGGCGGTCAGCGCGAAGCCGTGCCCACGCCGCTCGGTGTAAGTCTGCTCGCCCTCGAAATCGTGGACCGCGGTGACGATCCGCTCGCCGGCCGCCTTGCCCGGGCAAACCGCGTCGACCTGATGCCCGACCATCAACAGCATCTGGTAGGGGACCATCACTTCGTAGTCTTCGGTGTAATCGCCGACGAGCATCAAGATGCGTTTGCTTGCCATGTGGTGAACCTCTGAAGCGTGCGCGATGGGTGATTGGACATAAATTGGGCCAGGGGGGCTTCCCCCCCGAAACGGTTGGCGGAACCCGGCCCACCGCCCCGCACGCGCGGTGGCATGCGGACGCGCGTCCTCCGGCCAGTCTCGGCCGGATCCCGTCCAGCCAGCGGGAGTGGCTCGGACTCCGTCGATGGCATAACATTCTACGCAAAGCGGGGTTGTGGAGACAAGCGACCCCCCGGGAGGCGACCCGGCCGCGTTTGGCCGTTCGCCGGGCGAAAGGATTAACCAAAGGGGCAGGTACGTGTTTTCGGTCGGCGCGTGTCCACCGAGCGAAACGCAACTTAAGCCGAGAAACTTACCAATCCCCCGCGCGCGTGGCACGGGCTCGCTCTCGCCAGGCTGGTCCCACGGGATGGCACCCGTGGGCTTGGTTCGACGCCCGACGACATCCGCTCAAGCCCCGTGGGCCACCCACCTCACCCTGCCCGTGGCGTCTTTGCGCGAGACGCTGCCGACGCGGCGGCCCCGAGCAGCAATTCGACCACCTCCGTCGCGGCGCTCGGGTTGGCGGGTGGAGCGGGGACTTCACTCGCGGGCGTCGGACCGGCGGGTGGAGAAAGCGGTCCGCCCGAACCGCTCATCGCCGAAACCAGGGCCGACGCCAGGCGATGCTCGAACGACGCGTCGGCCAGCCGGCCACGGGCATCGTCCCGACCAACCGGCGGCAGCACCTGGTCGACCACAACGGCCGGATGCCGCGCGGCCAACGCCCGCGCGTTCGCCCGCTGATGATCGTCGGCCGCGTGGGGATAGGGCACCAGGACGGCGGGCAAGCGTGCGGCGGCCAGTTCGGCCAGCGTCGTCCCGCCCGCCCGACAGACGGCCAGCGCGCTGCAGTGCATGGCGGCGGGCATCTCACCGATCCAGCCCACCACACGCGCCGAAAGTCCGGCCAGGGCGTAGCGTCGGGCGGTCGCATCGACGTGCTCCTCGCCCGACTGATGCACGATCCGCCAGTCGTCCAGCGACACGCCCGCGCGGCTGAGTCGTGCCAGGGCCTCGGGCATGGCCCGATTCAGGGCCTCCGCCCCGCCACTTCCGCCAAGGACGAGCAGTTGGTTCAGCGAGCCAGGGTCGGGGGATGTGGTGCTCGATGGCTGGGAGGCAGCCGGTACCCCGGGGAGGCTTGCTTCCGCCAGGCACGGCACTGGCAAGATGCCAGTGGCACCCCGTGAGAGGCTGGAGCCAGTGGCGCCCTGAAGATCGGCAGTGGTGCCGGCGACACGGCTTCCGGCGAAGAACGCCCGCCGCACGGGGTTGCCGGTCACGTGGATCGGGCAGCCGCGGGGGAGGCGATCGGCCGCTTCGGGGAAGCTCAAGCACACGGCTCGCGCCCAGCGGCTTAGCCAGCGCGTGGCCTTGCCCGGCACGGCGTTCTGTTCCAACAGCACCAACGGCACGCCTGCCCGAGCTGCGGCCAGGGCCATCGGCACGCTAGCGAATCCGCCCAGCCCCACGACCACCTCCGGCCGGTGTCGACGCAGGAAAGCACGGGCAGTCCGGTATCCGGCCATTTCGCCACGGGCGAATCGCACGGCGTCGGCCAGACGCCTGGGCAGCGGGTGGCAGGGCAGATCCAGATATTCGCAATCCGCGGCACGGACCAGGTCGCGCTGCCAGAGCTTGCCATCGCCGGCGAAGGTCAGCCGCGCGCCGGGCCATTGCCGGTGGAGCTGCTCGGCCACGGCCAGCCCGGGCATCAGGTGTCCGCCGGTGCCACCGCCGGCGAAGACGACGTGCTCCAGCGAATGTCGCGGGTGGTGGCTGCTCATCGGATCACCTCGGGCGACGTTTCCCCGCGGGCACTCAGTTCGGGCGTCGACTGGTTTCGACCGCCTGCCGTCGCGCTGGCCGGCGATTCGGCCGGGCGGCCATCGACGATCGGACCGGTGCTGGCGGGGGCCTGTTCGTTGACATGGACCTTCAACGTGGCCAGTCCGACCACGGCACACAGCGCGGCGGCAATCCAGAATCGCACGACCACTTTGCCTTCCGGCCAGCCGAGCAGTTGGAAATGGTGATGCAGGGGGGCGCAGAGGAACACGCGTCTGCGACGGAGTTTGTAGGAGATCACTTGGACGATGACGCTGAGCGCTTCGGCCACGAACACGCCGCCGACGAGGAGCAGGAGCAATTCCTGCCGGGTGGCGACGGCCAGCAGCCCGATCAGCCCACCCAGAGGCAGCGCCCCGGTATCGCCGAGGAACACCTGGGCTGGATGGCAGTTGAACCAGAGGAAACCGAGCACGGCCCCGATGGCGGCCCCGCCGAGGATGGCCAGTTCGCCGGCGCCGGGAATCCGCGGCAGGCCCAGGTAGGCGGCCAGTTCCGCGTGGCCGCTGGCGTAAGCGATGCCGGTCATGGCGGCGATCGTGAAGATCAGGCATCCACCGGCCAGACCGTCCAGCCCGTCGGTCAGGTTCACCGCGTTGGAGCTTCCCACGATCACCAGCACGGCCAGCGGCATGAAGACCCAACCGGCGGCGCCGGCGCTGCCTTGGGTGAGCGTGGTCAACGAGAACTGCCCGAGCAGCGGCACGTGCATCAGCAGCCCGTCGGCCGTGGTGGCGTGATGTTCGAACAAGACGATGGCCGCCAGCCCGGCGACGATCATTTGCCCGGCGAGCTTCGATCGGGCGGTCATGCCCCGCCGTCGGGTGCGGAGTTTGATCAGGTCGTCGATCGCGCCGAGCAGTCCCATCCCCAGCAAGACAATCATCGCGGCGACCATTGCCGGGCTATCCATCCGTCCTAGCAGGAGCATGGCCGCGGCCAGGGCGGCGACGACGAACAGCCCGCCCATTGTGGGCGTGGCGTCCTTGGCGGCATGCAGGCGGTTGATCGCCTCCGAGGCACCACGGATGGGCTCGCGGAAGCGGCGTCGCAGCCAGCCGATCCACAGCGGACCGACGACCACGGCCAGGAGGAAACTGGCCAGCGCGGCCAGCGCCGCGCGGAAGGTGATCTTCTCCAGCCCGACCATGCCGGACGGCAATTCGCCATGACCAAGTTGATCGAGCAACCAGAGGAGCATCGCGGGGAGGGAAGAATGGTTCGGGGTTGGGGTCGCCAAGCGCGCATACGAATAGCCGGGAGCCACCAGCTCCCGGTTTGACGGCGACCCGGCCACCGGCTGTTGCCACGGACCGACGAACGGCCCGTGTGTGCCCCCGCTTGTATCCCCGAGCAACCGGAGCGGCGCGAGGCCGCTCCGGCGCTCGGTGTGAACCCCATCGTGAAGCACTTGTCAGGGCGGTTGACCCAGTACCCGCCAAGGTCCGACAAGCAATGCTCCTACCCAAGGAGGGGAGGGTAGCGCCGGTTTCCCGCAAAACCCGCGCAGTCGATGGGTTTCACCAATGGTTCCTCGTGTTCGTTTTGTTCGGCTTTCGTCGCCGCGGTTCCTCGCGGATGTTTTGGGACCGGTGCGAATGCAATCGCTGGCGTCAATGCGAGTGTCGACACCGGCCCGATGCCCGTGGCATACGCAACTAATCGTCTCATCGTTACGCGCTACGGCGCGTGGGGTATTGCTCCATCGCGGCGACGAGCCGCTCCATGCCCATCATCCGCGATCCCTTGACCAGCACTGCGTCGCCCGGCAGGATCGCCTGGCCCAAGTGCGGCAAGGTATGCTCCAACTTGTCGCAGGGGATCGCCCTGGCTTGGGGCAGTCCGGCCGCCCGGGCACCGGCGACCACGTGTCGGGCGAACTCGCCGCACGTGATTAGCAGGTCGGCTTGCCCGATCGCGACCACCTGCTTGCCGAGTTCCCAATGAAGTCGGGCCGCCTCGTCGCCCAGTTCGCCCATGTCGCCCAGCACGACGACGCGTCGTCCGGTGGTCTCCATATCGCGCAGTAACTCCAGGGCCGCGCGCATCGCCGTGGGGTTGGCATTGTAGGCGTCGTTGATGACCGTCGCGCCGCGGATTTCGCGGACCTCGCAACGCATGGAGACGGGACGAAAGTCTTTTAGCACGCCGGCCATTTCCTCCAGCGAAAAGCCAAGCAGCCGGCCGACGCCGATCGCCGCCAACGCCGAACGCAAATGATGGCGACCCCAGACCGGCACGCTGAAATGCCGCCCGTCGATCTCGAAGCTCAATTGGCCGCCGTGGGCTTGGACCGCGGTGGCCGTCAAGTCGCAGTGTTCCGCCTCGCCCACCCAACTGACCGACGCCGCCGGGCGGTGAACGACCTGCCGCAGCCAGGCATCGTCGCCCAGGATGGCGTGGCCGTCTTCGGGTAAGGCCGCCAGGAGTTCGGCCTTCGATTGCGCGATCGTCCGTCGGCTGCCGAACTCGCCCAGGTGCGCGTCGCCCACTTGAGTGATCACGCCGATCTTCGGTTGACACAGCTCGGACAGACGCGCGATCTCGCCGGGATGGCTGGCCCCCAGTTCCAGGACGGAGTAGGCGTGATCGGAGCGGATGTTCGACATGCTCAGCGGCACGCCGATATGGTTGTTGAAGTTCCGCGGGCTGGCCGAACCCCGCCATCGCGAGCCGAGGATGGCATGGATCATCTGCCGGGTGGTGGTCTTGCCCACGCTTCCGGTCACGCCGATCACGACGCCGTTGAACTCCGCGCGGCACTGTTCCGCCCAACACCGCAAGGCCGCCATGGTGTTGTCCACCACCAGGGCCCAGCGGCCCGGGGGAACCTCGACCGGGCGCGAGGCGACCACGCCGACGGCGCCGCGCTGGAAGGCGTCGGCGGCGAAGTCGGACCCCTCGTGCCGCGGTCCGCGGAGTGCCCAGAAGACCTGACCCGCTTCGATGGCCCGACTGTCGCTCACCACCGGGCCCAGTTCCGTCGCCCGTACGTCGATGGCGCGGGCCGAGCCGGCCGGCCCGGTCAGCAGGCGGCCATCGAGCACGCTGGTCAGTTGTCCGACCGTGGGTTGGATGGTCATGGTAGTCTTCTCCGGTCACGCCGCAAACGGCTGCACGTCGTAAAGCCACTCGCGGGCGACTGCCGCGTCGTCGAACTCTTCGTGTCGCCCGGTGACAATCTGCATTTGTTCGTGTCCCTTGCCCGCCAGCAGCACGCAGTCGCCGGGGTTGGCAGTCGACAGGGCCCACTGGATGGCTTCGCGTCGGTCGAGCACGACTTCCACCGCATCGCGTCGGGAAATGCCGGCGAGCACGTCGTCGGCGATGGCGGCGGGATCTTCGTCGCGGGGGTTGTCGGTGGTGACGATCAGCCGGTCGGCCAGTCGTTCGGCTACGGCACCCATCCGGGGGCGCTTGGCGGCGTCGCGATTCCCGCCCGCGCCGAACAGGCAAATCAACCGTCCGCTGGTAACGCGTCGTAATGTGGCGAGCACGGTTTCCAGGGCGTGCGGTGTATGGGCGTAATCGACGAACACGCTGAACGGCTGCCCACACTCGATCCGTTCCAGCCGGCCGGGCACGTGCCGGGCGGCTTCGATCGCGCGGACAATGTCGGCCAGTTCGACGCCGTGGCTCAGCCCCACGGCCGTGGCCACCAGGCAGTTTTGGATGTGGTGCCGGCCGATCATGGCCGTCCGCACCGGCATCGTCTCCGAGCCGGCGGTGAGCAGGAACGTCTGTTCGCTGGGGTGTTCTTCCAGGGGGACGGCCGTGATTTCCGCGGGCTGATCGATGCCTACCGTCAGCACCGGACCGTCCAGTTGCGGCAGGAAACCGGCAGCCACCGGATCGTCGGCGTTGATCACGGCCAGTCCTTCGGTCGGCAACTGCTCGAGCAGGCGGAACTTGGCCGCGCGGTATTCAGCCAGCGAACCGTGATAGTCCAGGTGGTCGCGGGTGACGTTGGTCACGCAGGCGGTGTCGAAGCGGACACCGGCCGTACGCCATTGATCCAAGGCGTGGCTGGAGACCTCCATCACGGCATGCGTGCAGTCGCGTTGGGCCATCCGCCGCAGCCAGGCCGCCAAGTGGTCGGCCGGGGGCGTGGTCCAGGGGGCATCTTCGACGCGATCGCCGTCGAAATAGCCGAGCGTGCCGAGCAGCCCCGTTTTGTGGCCGGAGTGGTTGAGGATGCCGGCGATCAGCGTGGCCGTGGTTGTCTTGCCGTTGGTTCCGGTGACACCGATCAGCTTCAACTCGCGGCTGGGGTGTCCGGCCAGTGTCTGGCAGATGTGGCCGAACGCCTTGCGGGCGTCGTCCACACGGACGACCGGCACGCCGGTCATGCGCGTCTGGTCCAGGAACCGTTCCTGCGAAGTGTCCAGCAGCACGGCGGCACAGCCGCGCTGGACGGCGTCGGCGATGAAACGCCCGCCGTCGTGCTCCACTCCGCCAAGAGCGACGAAAAGATCTCCCGGGCGGACCCGACGCGAATCGCACACGCAGCCGGCGAGCGCAACGCCCTCGGTGCCGTCGTGAACGGCGTCGGGCAAGACGTCTCGCAAGGCAATTGCATGCCCCGCATCGGGACAGATCTGCATGACCCACGGCCTCCATGCCAAGGGCGGACAGCGCTTCGGGAGTAGTGGCGGGCCGAGCCGGCGGAATCCTTCCGCCGCGTGGCGACCCGTGTGTCGAAATAGCTGTGTCGAAATAGCTGCGTCGAAAAAGCAGGGCGGATTGTGGCGATTTCCCGTTACGAGTCAAGGCGAAAATCTGGAGCCCCAGCGGGCCCAAACCGGCGAAGGCGAGGGCGGTGAGATTTGCCTTGGGCTGGGGGCTTGACGAGCGACGACCAAACGCTAATAATAATCGTTAGCGATTGGAGTTCACCATGAATAGCCCAAAACCCAGACGCAGTACGAGGCAGCGGCGGGTGATTTTCGAGGAATTGGCCAAGCTGAAGAGCCATCCCACGGCGGTCGACCTGCACGAGATCGTTCGCCGCCGGTTGCCGCGAATCAGCTTGGCGACCGTATATCGCAACCTCGAGCTGCTGAACGACTTAGGCCGTGTCCAGAAGATCGAATCGGGCGGCGGGCAGGCCCGCTTCGATGCCGACACGGCCGTCCACGACCACGTTCGCTGCGTCCACTGCGGCCGGGTGGCCGACGTTGAGTCGGAGCCCCTTGTGCTCGATCCGCCCCAGGCGGAAGATATTGACGGGTTCCGAATCATTGGTCACCGGCTGGAGTATTTGGGGGTTTGCCCCCAGTGCCAGCGGAAGCAGGTCGATGCGGAGGGTGCCGATGGCGGGCCGGGTGCGTGAACTGCCCGCTGTGTGTAACCCCCACGCGAATGAATTTGAATCCCCCGCGGGCGTTTGCCCGCTTACGTCACCGCCCGAGCGGGATCGGCCGGATCCATTTCCGGCCGGCGACCGTCACGGCTGGTCCATATTCCAGCGAGTGGATTGCGTTTACCAACAAAGTGAAATTGAAGGAGTGTCCAAGATGTTGAAGCCATCCGTTCAAGAGGCCCTGAACAAGCAGATCAACATGGAGCTGCAATCGGCCTACGTGTATCTGTCCATGTCCACCTACTTCGAGGCGGCGAATCTGACGGGCATGGCCCATTGGATGCGTCAGCAGTGGCAGGAGGAGATCGGCCACGCGATGAAACTGTACAAGTACGTGTTCGAGCGGGCCGGCGAGGTGAAGCTGGCGGAGATCACCGCCCCGAAGTCGGAATGGAAGTCGGCCCAAGCGGCCTTCGAGAATGCCTACGAGCACGAGCAGAAGGTCACCCAGTCGATCAACGATCTGGTCGACGTGGCGACGAAGGAAGGCGATCACGCCACCACCTCGATGCTCCGCTGGTTCGTCGACGAGCAGGTCGAGGAAGAGGCGCAGACGCTTGACATCGTCGATAAGCTGAAGATGGTGGGCGACTCGCCGATGGGCGTGTTCATGCTCGATCGTCACTTGGCACAGCGCGGTGCGTGAACCGCGGGGCAGCAAAACATGCGCTGACGAACTCGAAAGAGCCGGCGGCCACTAGCCCGGCTCATTGGGGTTTTCTCGACTAGACAAAACATTTTTCTCCAAAGGAGATTTGCGATGAGCGCTCTGTTCGTTCAAACCGTCGACGATGACGCCGTGCAAAATGTAAAGGCGGCATCAACGACACCAATGGTGACCCAACCGGCCCCCGACTTCACTGCCCAGGCGGTGATGCCCGACAACACCTTCGGGGAGTTAACCCTCTCGAAGTATCGGGGCAAGTACGTTCTGTTTTTCTTCTATCCGTTGGACTTCACGTTCGTTTGTCCATCGGAGATCATCGCCTTCGACAAGGAACTCGATAAGTTCAAGCAGCGCGATTGCGAGGTGATCGGCTGTTCGGTCGACTCGCACTTCACGCACTTGGCTTGGAAGAACACGCCGCGCGACCAGGGCGGGATCGGCAACGTGCAGTACCCGATCGTCTCCGATCTGGACAAGAAGATCTCGACGGACTACGGCGTGCTGTTGCCCAACGGCGTGGCCCTTCGCGGCCTGTTCCTGATCGACAAGGAAGGCGCGTTGCGTCACATGCTGGTGAACGACCTGCCGCTGGGTCGCAGCGTGGCCGAGGCCCTGCGGATGCTCGATGCCCTGCAGTACACCGAGAAGCACGGCGAGGTCTGCCCGGCCAACTGGCAGGAAGGCGCCGAGGCGATGAAGCCCAGCAGCGAAGGCGTGGCCGAGTATCTGGCCAAACACGCCGGATAGGCCAACGCTGCCCGGCGGCAATGCCGGGCGGAAGACGACAACGCCCCCCGCGGCCGGTCGTGTCGGGTTGCCCGATTCGTCCGGCCCGGCGGGGCGTGCGTGGGCTATACTTGACTCCCGCCACCTTCGGCCGTTTCGACCCGAACCTGGAGTCGCCCCGATGCCCACGCGCCGCTTCGATGTTCACACCTGCCCGGTCTGCGGCAACGTGATCGAGGTTATCCGCCGCGGCAGCGGGACGCTGGTCTGCTGTAACGTGGAGATGGAACGGCACGAGCCGAACAGTCTCGACGCCCCGGCGGAGGAGCACGTCCCCGTGGCTGAGTGGGCAGACGGACGGTTGACCGTCTGCGTGGGTCGGTCGCCTCATCCGATGTCCGAGTCGCACCACATCGAGTGGATCGAACTAGCCGCCGACGGCCGCCGCTGGCGTCATTACCTGCGGCCGGACGACCAGCCGACCACCACTTTCCTCCCGCCGGATGGTCAGCCGGCCGAGTGGGGTGTCCGCGCGGCATGCTGTTTGCACGGGCTGTGGCAGTGACCGCCTATCGGTAATAATTGCGGTAACCATGCACGGGGGCTGTCCCAATTTTCGGCCACGTGATTCCCGCGCACGCGGGAATCCAGGGAATTGAGACGGATCGCTGGATTCCCGATACCCGCTTTCGCGGGCACAAGCTTCTGGGGAATGACGGAAGAAATCGACTTTGCAATCCTTCTGGGGACGTTGCCCGTGGGATTGTGTCCAATCTCCCGGCAGCCTGCGTTCACTCCGTTTCCGCCCCCGCCAACCCGTGGAGCGATTGCCCATGTTTACGACCTTCATCGATATCATTTGGCAAAGCTGGCTTGTCATGGGCGAGATGGCGCCCTATCTGTTGCTGGGGTTCTTGGTCGCGGGGGTGCTTTCGGTTTGCATTCCGCCCTCGTGGGTGGAGCGCTGGCTGGGCCGGCCCGGCATGCTGCCCGTGCTGACCGCCTCGGCCGTGGGTGCCCCGTTGCCGCTTTGCTCCTGCGGTGTGATTCCCGTGGCGGCGTCCATCCGTCAGCACGGCGCCTCGCGGGCGGCCACGGCCTCGTTCCTGCTCTCCACGCCACAGACCGGCGTCGACAGTATCCTGGTGACCTACGGGATGCTCGGCGGGGTGCTGGCCATTTTCCGGCCCGTCGTGGCGTTGCTCACCGGTGCCCTGGGCGGGGCCATGGTGTTGCTGATCGGCGAACGCGATCTCGATAAACTGCCAGCCGGTGGCGAGAAACGCGATGCGGAGTCGGACCATGGTAAGCCGTCAACGTCGCACGATTGCTGCGCCGGCGAAACAGGGGCGACACAAGGCGACTGCTGCAGTGGCGAAACGCCGTCGACTGACGGTTGCTGTGAGGCAGAGGCCGACCCAACGGCCGCGGAACTCACCTCGTGCTGTGAATCGAAGCAGAGCGCCTCGGCGAAGACCGACTCGGGCAAGACGGCCGGGGCAAGCCCATCGTGTTGCTCCGCCGAGCCGAAAGCGCCCACGGCCGATTGCTGCGCCACGGCGACCCCGCGCCGAAACCCGGTCGTCCGTGCCCTGCATTACGGGCTGGTTACCCTGCCACGCGACCTGGCCAACTCGCTGCTGATCGGCGTGCTCATCGCCGGGCTGATCACCGCGCTGGTCGACCCGGGCCAATTCCACGAGGTCTTCGGTGGTGGTTTGATCGCCATCTTGGTGATGATGGCCCTCGCCGTGCCCGTCTACGTCTGCGCCACCGCTTCGGTGCCACTGGCCGCGGGCTTGATTTACGCCGGCACTTCGCCCGGGGCGGCTTTGGCGTTCTTGATTGCCGGGCCGGCGACCAACGCGGCGACGGTGGCCACGATTTGGCGCGTGCTGGGACGCCGCTCCACGGCCGCCTACTTGCTGACGATCGGCGGGGCGGCGATCGGCGCGGGGCTGCTGCTGGACTGGCTCTGGCCGAACCTGGCCGACTCGATGCCCGCCGTGGCGCAGCACGCGCACCAGCACGAGTCGGTCGGCGTGGCCACGCATCTTTGGGCCGCCCTGCTGTTGATCTTGCTCGGTTTCTCGTATATTCAGGGCTGGTGGGCTCGCCGTAAATAAAGCGGTCACCGCCGCCAGAATGCCATGGTCGGCCCTTAACCACTAACACGGCCCCACCGGGCGGTGCCCGTGGGGTTGAAGCAATCACCAGTAACGAACCTCCACGCATGCATCTTCCGCTTCGCGAAAACATCGACTGGGTCGGACACCTCGACTGGCAGGTCCGCGACTTCCACAGTTACGAGACCGTCCGCGGCACCACCTACAACGCCTACCTGATCCGCGACGAGCGGACCGCGCTGATCGACTCGGTCAAGCGGCCCTACTCGGTCGAACTGCTGCGAAAGATCGCCCGGCTGATCGACCCCACGAAGGTTGACTACGTGGTCTGCAATCATGCCGAACCGGATCACAGCAGCGCCATGCCGGAGGTGATGCGGGCCATGCCCGACGCTCGCGTGGTCTGCGACAAACGCTGCCGCGACGCGCTGGCGATGCACTACGACACCAGCGCGTGGCACTTCGAGATCGTCTCCTCGGGCGACGAGATTTCATTGGGCAGCCGCACGCTCCGCTTCGTCGAGACCCCGATGGTCCACTGGCCGGAGTCGATGTTCACCTATTTGCCCGAGGAAAAGATCCTCTTCTCGATGGACGCCTTTGGGCAGCACTACTGCACGTCGCAACGATTCGACGACGAGGTGCCCCTGCCGGTGCTGATGGCCGAGGCGAAGGCCTACTACGCCAACATCGTCATGCCCTTCGGCAAGCAGGTGCAGCAGACGCTGGCCAAGGCGGCCGAGCTGCCCGTCGAGATCATCGCCCCGGCCCACGGGGTGATCTGGCGATCGCATCTGGGAGACATTCTTCAGGCCTATGATGACTGGTCGGCTGGACGTGTGCGCCGCAAGGTGGTCGTGATCTACGATACAATGTGGGAAAGCACCACGCAGATGGCCGAGACGATCGTCGAGGGGGCCGTGGCCGCTGGCGCGGAGGCCATCTCGCTGCACGTGCGCCGCACGTCGATGACCCGCATCGCCACCGAAGTGCTCGACGCCGGGGCGGTGGCCGTCGGCAGCTCGACGCTTAATCGCTCGATGATGCCCACCGCCGCCGCCGTGCTCACCTACCTGGAAGGGCTGCGGCCGGTCGACCGGGCCGGGCTGGCCTTCGGCTCTTATGGCTGGGGAACAGGCGGACCCGAAGGCATTCAGCAGTGGCTGGAGCGGATGAAGTGGGAGGCCCCCCAGCGGCCGATCAAATCGCAATATCGACCCACCGAGGAGGTGCTCGACGAGTGCCGGCAGGCCGGCGCCCGACTGGCCGAACAGGCGGCCGCGCGGGCGGAACTTCCCTGACAGCCTGTCCGCCCCGGGGTGACACTGTGTCAAATCGGGGTGACACCGTGTCGGGCTCGAGTGCCAATCGCACCTGAGGTGGACCCGGTTTATTGGACAGTGATTGGGGTTGTTTAAGGTGGAGCGGCCGGCGGGACCCTTCCAAGGTCTCGCGAGGCCGCTGTCCATGAAACAGGGTTTCCATCCGATTTTGTTTCGCGCGAGCTGACGGCGATTTTCCACCCCGGCGCGGGGGTGGAAAGCCAGGCCGGTCAGGCCACCTGCCGATACACGTCTGCCGGCATGCGGTAGGCCTGCGACTGGTGGATGCGCCGCTCGCATTAGAACCGGAAGTGCAGTGCGTTAGCGAGGGGAAGGCCCTGAAGCGTCAAGCATTGGGGTACCCGTCGCTAACTTGGACATGGATCGATCGCGAGAACAGGAGAAAGCGACGGCGGCCGATGGCAAGCCGCGCACACCTTGCGACCCACCCCCTAGGTAACGAGTCACCAGGACTACCTGCCCATACCCAGGACTACCCAAGAAATCGACGATCGCATCTTGCCGGACGCTACCTTCCTGATCCGCATTGCGCGGGAATTCGGGCGGGTATCCCTCCGATGCCAACCCGCGTCTTTCCCCTCCAGGAGTCGGTTCGCCCCAAATCGCTTGACGAAGACCCCGATGTCGTATTACGCTATTGAAACTGGCCCCGGCAACAAAAGATTTCCATCGAGAACCACATTGGACAAGGGAAGATAAATGAGAACATTAAGACTCACGACATGCCTCGTTCTGCTTGGCGCGACGATCGCCCAGGCCGCCGACCCGAAAACCGGCACGACAAAGATTCCCGACGAGGTCCGGGCACGGCAGGTCAAAGACATGAAATGGGGGATGTTTATCTGCTGGTCGTTCAGCAGCTTTTCGGGCCGGGAATGGACGCCCACGCGCGGCAAGGACGCATCGTTCTTCAAGGCCACCGGCTGCGATACCGACCAGTGGTGCAAAACCGCCAAGGCCGCCGGCATGGGTTACATCCTCTTCCTTGCCAAGCATCACGACGGGTTCTGTCTGTGGGACACCGCCACCACGGAGAAGAAAGTGACCAACAGCCCGCTGGGGATCGATGTGCTCGCCCAGCTCCGCGAGTCGTGCGACAAGCACGGGATCAAGCTGGCGCTCTACTTCTCCGAGGGCGATTGGAACTGGCCGGGCGCGGTCGACGGCAAAGGCGGCAAGGGCGGAAACAACCCCGAAATGAAGAAGGCCCAACTCAAGGAACTCCTGACCAACTACGGTCCGATCGAATTCTGGTGGATGGATCATGCCATTGGCACGGGCGGGCTGTCGCATGAGGAAACCGTTGAGTGGGTCCACAAGTTCCAGCCGAACTCCTTTGTTGGGTTCAACCACGGCGAACCCGCTGGCCGGCTCTGTCTGCGCGAGCGCGGCCGCCCCGGCAAACTCGGCGACCCGAATGCAACGAAATACAACAAGCGGGGAGAGCAGGCATATAACGGTTACCTTGTCGCCGAGTTCACGTACCCCATTCTCCCCAAGCACAAGGGCGGGGCTCAATGGTTTTACTCGCTTCCGAAGCACGACAACCTGTGCCACCCGGCCGAGAAGATCTACCAGGATTACCTGGGCGCTTTGGAATACGAGAACATCTTCTCCATCAACGTTGGACCGAACTACGAAGGCAAGATTCGGGACATCGACGTGAAGACGCTGACTGAAGTTGGAGAAATGATCCGCGCCCGGGAGACCGCCCAGCAAGAGCATCCGCCCGCCAAGAACTAGTGCTTTGTCACGGCTAGATTTTGCGGGGTGTGCCACTGGCGTTTCGCCAGTGCTGACTATCGTCTCACGCAAAGCCGCCAAGACGCGAAGGGGTTGGGGGTGGCAAGGAACCACGGGCTGGCCCAGCACGTAGGGTGGGTGGTTCGCGAGCCTCAGCGAGCGGTTCACCCACCGCGTCTCAAAACACGCTGATTTGGCATCGTTTCGATCATTCCGAGTTTGGTTCTTCGTGCTTGTTTCGTACTTCGTGCTTCGAAGTTCGCGTTTGCCGCCCGCGATGCGCGCGTTGACTTGTCGCCGAAACCGTGCGATACTGTAGGCCTGGGCCCCCGCCCCCCGCCAACACCCGTCGGCCGCCAATCGTGTCCGGGGCTTGCCGCATCCCCGCCCGCCAGCCTGCCGCAGCCAACCAACCGCCGCGCAACGGAGTGTTTTGCCCATGCGACCCACCTCCGGCACACTGCGATCCGCTCTCCCTGGACTCGGGCCGGGATCGCTACGCAAAATGGCGACATTGTCGCTCGTCACGGCGGCGGCCATCCTCTCCACAGGCGTCGATGAATGCAAAGCGAAACAGCCCGCCAGCAGCCCGCCAAACATCGTGGTGATCCTCGCCGATGACTTGGGCTACGGCGACTTGGGTTGCTACGGCCATCCCGACGCGCTGCCCACCCCGCACCTCGATCGGCTGGCCGAGCAGGGGATGCGACTGACCGACTTCCATTCCAGTGGCAACGTCTGCTCGCCCACCCGCGCGGGGCTCCTGACCGGGCGCTATCAGCAGCGGGCTGGCGTGCCCGGCGTGATCAACGCCGACCCCCGGCACGAATCACACCGGTGGGGGCTGGACCCGAAGGAGGTCACCTTCCCGGAACTGCTCCGCGAAGCCGGCTACGCCACCGCCATCTTCGGCAAGTGGCACTTGGGCTACACGCGGAACTTCAACCCCGTGCATCATGGCTTCGATGAGTTCCGCGGCTATGTGTCGGGCAATATCGACTACCAATCCCACTACGACCGCATGGGCACGTACGACTGGTGGGACGGGCTGAAGTTGGTCAAGGAGCCGGGATACACCACGCACCTGATCACCAAACATGCCGTGCGATTCATCCGCGAAAACAAAGACTGGCCGTTCTGTGTTTATGTGGCCCACGAAGCCGTTCACGCCCCGTGGCAGGGACCGAACGATCCCCCGCAGCGCGGCCCGAATCGCGCGCCCAGGGCACGCCGCTTGCCCATGAAGGTGGCCTTCAAGGCGATGATGACCGAGCTGGACAAAGGCGTGGGCGATGTGGTGGACGCCGTCGACCGGGCGGGCATCGCCGACCGAACGCTGGTGTTCTTCTTCTCCGACAACGGACCCGCGGGCGGATCGGCCGGGCCGCTGCGAGGCCGCAAGGGCTCCGACTGGGAAGGCGGACACCGGGTGCCGGCCATCGCCCGCTGGCCGGGAACCATCGCCGCCGGCGTGGTCAACAAGTCGCTGACCATCTCGCTCGACCTGATGCCCACCATGCTTAAGCTGGCCGACGTGAAGGTCCCCGCGGGCCACCAGTTGGATGGCGTCGACCTCTCGCCGGTGCTGCTGGAAAACCGGCACGTGTCCGATCGGCAGTTGTTCTGGAACGGCCGGGCGATGCGCGACGGCCCGTGGAAGCTGATGTGGTTCGACAAGGCCAACCAGGGGCGGCTCTACAACCTCGACCACGACCTGGGCGAGCAACACGACATCTCGGACAACCACCCCGAGCGCGTCCGCCGGATGGCAGCGGCGCTGGCCGACTGGCGAAGAGACACCAACCCCAAAACCTCGACACCCAAAAAGGACACCCAAAAATGAAACGCCCAAGACTTACCCTTGCTTTCTTTGTCGCGTTGACCAGTGGCCTGGCGCTTGCATCGAGCCTGACGGCGCGGGCGAAAGCGAACTCCGCCGAGCAGCCGAACGTCGTCTTCATTCTTGCCGACGATCTCGGCTATGGCGATGTCGGGGCGATGAACCCCGAGGGCAAGATTGCCACGCCTCATCTCGACCGGCTGGCGGCCGAGGGGATGATCTTCACCGATGCCCATTCCAGTTCCGCTGTCTGCACCCCCACCCGCTACGGCATCCTCACCGGGCGCTACAACTGGCGGAGCCGGTTGCAACGGGGTGTGCTGAACGGGTACAGCCCGCCGCTGATCGACGCCGACCGGGCGACCGTCGGCGCGTTGATGAAGCAGCACGGCTACGCCACCGCCTGCGTGGGCAAGTGGCACCTGGGGATGAATTGGGCCAAGGCGACCGCAGAGGACAGCAGAAGGCGGCAAGGTCGCGACAACATCCGTTACGACAAGCCCATCCAGGACGGACCCATCGACCGTGGGTTCGACTACTACTTCGGCATCGCGGCGTCGCTGGACATGCCGCCCTACGTGTTCATCGAGAACGACATGGCCACGGAAGTGCCCACGACCACGAAGAAGTGGATTCGTTCCGGCCCGGCGGGCGAGGACTTCGAGGCGGTGGACGTGCTTCCTCGGCTGGCCGAGAAGACCGTGGCCTTCATCGACCGGCAGGTCAAGAACGAGCCGAAGAAACCGTTCTTCATCTACATGCCGCTCAACTCGCCGCATACGCCCATCGTGCCCACCAAACCGTGGCAGGGAAGAAGCGACATCAACAAATACGCCGACTTCGTCATGCAGACCGACGCCGCGGTGGGCGACGTGCTGGCCGCGCTCGAACGCCACAAGCTGGCCGACAACACCCTGGTCATCTTCACCTCGGACAACGGTTGCAGCCCTCAAGCCAATTTCAGGCAACTGGCCCAACACGACCATGACCCGAGCTACGTGTTCCGCGGTCACAAGGCCGACATCTTCGAGGGTGGACATCGGGTCCCCTTCATCGCCCGCTGGGCGGGGCGCGTGAAGCCGGGCACGAAGAGCGATCAGACCATCTGCCTGATCGACCTGATGGCCACTTGCGCCGATGTTCTGGACGTCGAACTCCCGCCCGACGCCGGGGTCGATAGCGTGAGCATTCTGCCCGCCCTGTTGGGCAAGGCCGAGCGGCCACTCCGCGAGGCGACCGTGCATCACTCGATCAACGGCTCGTTCGCCATCCGGGAGGGCGACTGGAAGTTGATCCTCTGCCCGGGTTCGGGGGGGTGGAGCAGTCCTCGTTCCGGCCGTGGCACAAAGGGCCTGCCGCCCGTGCAACTCTACAACCTGGCTGACGATCCGGCCGAGGAGAATAACGTCCAGGCCGAGCAGCCGGAGGTCGTCCGCCGGCTGGCCACGCTGCTGGAGAAGTACGTTGCCGAAGGCCGCAGCACGCCCGGCGAGCCGCAAAAAAACGACGCCCAGATCGACATCTACAAGGGCCACCGCCCGGAGGCTCTGCAGGGCGACGCCGGTTGATGGGCCTCGGGGGAGCGGCGCGAGCCGATCGGGGCGAAGATCACCGTCGACCACCACCCGCAACGACCATCCGCCGGCTGCTCAAACAACGCGAACCGTAACACGTCAGCCCGCTGAAATCAGCCCGCTGAAACATGTCATTTCAGCCGTCTGGAGTATGTCCTTCCCGCGCACGCGGGAATCCAGGCGATTGACGCAACCCACTGGATTCCCGCGTGCGCGGGAATGACGGGGATCTCCCGATTTCGCCGTCCGCTTCAGACACCTGAAGTGTTACCGCGAACCGAGTATGCTTCGCCAATCGTTCACTGGCCGGCCCCGGATTGCCGGATGTCACGCACGCGGGTCGACCCGTCGCAATGCGGGGAAGCGGGCGAAGTCGTTGTCGCAGGTGGCGAGGGTTGCGCCGTGAGTGATAGCCAGGGCGGCCAGGTGGGCGTCGGTGGTCAGATTGCCCGCGGTGCCAGCCTCGGCGAGCAACTCGCGCAGGGTCGACCAGTGCTCTCGGGTTTCGGTGACCAGGCGGATGTTGGGGTGCCTCAGCCATCGATCCACGCAGTCAATCGCCTGCTCGGCTGTCAACGGTCGGTCGAAGAGGCTCGGATTCGTCGCCAATCGCAGGAATCCCAGCACCACGACCCATGCGAGGGCGATCGGCTCGTCTTCACCAAGCTGCGACTCCCACCACGCCCGAACACGCTGGTGATGATGCGTGTCTTCATTGACCGCATAGAGCAAGACATTCAGGTCAATGAGCTTCAAAGGTCGAGCTACTTTCGCTCAAGGAGTTTGCCGGTCGTTTCCTCATCCTCCAGCGCCGCGGCCAGCGCCAACGCTTTCCGCGGATCGACCTTGGGCGGGCCCATCCGGTAGGTCGTCTCGCGATACGGCTCGCTCGGCCGGGAATCCTCGCGGCCGGCGCGCATGCCGCGGCGAAGGACCCGATTGATCAGCGTGGTCAACGAGCATTGCTCGTCGCGAGCCTGTTGCTTCAGGTCCGCCAGGAGGCTGTCTTCGATCCGAACGGTGGTTCGCATAGCGACATCATAGCATCACATCATGTGATGTCAAGATGCCGGCAAGCTGCGGGAGCACTAGGCCGGTACCATCCGCCAAGGGAGTCGGTGAAACGGCCATTTGCCGTAACATCTTGTTTCATCTAGTGATAGCCCATGGGGACAAGCCGCTCCTGCTGCAAAATCGCCTGCCCGTGGGTTCACTTGGACGGGTGGTCCCAGTGCGTAGCCCCAGTACGCACTCCTTCCGCATGTTGGCGGGATTCCGCGGCCCGTGAGGCCGACTCGGCCGGCGAAAAATTTTTCGATCGGCTCGATACCCGGGCTGTTTGTCGGGGTTAATCGTGTATTGGGCGGTGCCTGATTCACTCCCACCCACCCCACGTAACCCGCCGGCGCGGTTCCCACTTCCTGGTGCGGGACGGTCAACTGGCCTCCGCCACCAGGCTGTCACCCTTCCGGCAATCCCACCTGGCGTATTTCCACCCCCTTAGTTCCTTGATGAAGGAGTGTAGCCATGTTGCGTACCGTGCTGGCGTTGGCGTTGGCCCTGACGATTGGTCTTTCCGCCGCCTGGGCGGAGGACGGGGCGAAGGGCAAGTGCCCGAAGGAGTCGGCGAAGGCCGCGAAGAAGGAGTGCAAGAAGGCGAAGGAGGGCCAAAAGGCCGCCAAGGCCAAGAAGGCCCGGCGGTCGCCCGAGGAGCGCTTCGCCGCCCGCGACACCGACGGCGACGGCAAGCTGTCGCTCGCGGAATTCACCGCGAAGGTGAAGAAGCCCGAGGCGGCCGAGCGGATGAAGAAGGTGTTCGCCAAGATCGACGCCGACGGTGATCAGGCCGTCACGCTCGACGAGATGAAGGCCGCCATGGCCAAGCATCGCGAAGCTCGCAAGGATCGTGGCGAGAAGAAGGCCAAGAAGGCCAAGGGCGACAAGAAGCCGAAGGCCGAAAAGAAGGCCAAGGCCGCGAAGAAGGCCACCCAGAAGGCCGGGCAGTAAACCCGGACTGGTCGTGGCCGTCAGGGCGGCCTATCGCCGCCGCGCTGGCGACCGCGCCGCGTGTGCCATCACCCGCGTGACCAAACAGCCGCCGGAGCGAACGGCCACCCTGGCCCCGCTCCGGCGGCCCCTTTTCTCGCTCGACGCGAAGCGCGGAGCGGCGGCCGCAACAGCAGCCTTCTCGATAGCGCCAGGGCCCAGCCGTCACTCGTCCAGCGGCAGCACCTTCACGTTGCGGAAAGCGACCGGCCCGTGATCGGCTTGCAACAGCAGCGCGTCGCGGGGGGCTTCGCCCAGTGGGTGCGGCGTGATGCCCGTGGGGCTTTCCAACTCCACGTCTTCGTGGATCGTCTGCCCGTTGAGCACCACCGATTCGAGCCGGGCGTTCGCCGTCTTCTCGCCTTGGGCGTTGAAGCGGGGAGCGCGGAAGACGACGTCCAACGTCTGCCATTGGCCGGCCGGTTTGGCAGCGTTCACCTTGGGTGGGACGCCTTCGTCGAGGTAATTCAGCCTGCCACGGCCCGGCTTCCAGTGCGGATAGATCCCGCCGCAGTCCCGAGCGGTGGGATCCTCGCGGCCGTGGCTGTCGTAGAGTTGAATCTCGTAGCGTCGCTGGAGCTTCACGCCGGAGTTGGAACGTCCGCCGATCATGAACTCCAAATGAACACGGCAGTCGCCGAACTTCTGTTCGCTCACGAGGTTCTTGCCCCAGCCGCGTTTACCTGGGGCGACCACCAGACCTTGGCCCGGCTGGGTTTCCAGATTGCGCCCGTTTTCGGCCAGTTTCACATCGCCCGCCTCGGCCAGTTGTTTGGGGATCTTCTGGAATCCGGTGGCGCCATCGGGCCCAAGCAGCACGACCCAATCGTCGTCCGCTTTGGGAGCCGGCTCGGCGGCGGCCGGCGAACTAGCCATCGCCAGGGCCACGAAGCAACACAAAGGCAACAGGTAGCCAAGCATCGAACGTGTGACGACAAATCGAAACCTTCGGCTGAATCCAAGAATAAACATGCGGAAAACTCCAAAGCGGGGGAATCGGGTGGGGTGGACGGCGGGCGTGGGGAATCGGAGACATCAAGCCTGGCGGCACCTCGATCGCCGTGCCCGAGCAGCCGCCAAGCTGATGGTCCGCGGCGAGCAAGTCGCCGAAGATTGCACTGTAAACCGCCGCCCCGGCGATGTCCAGTCTGCGGCCCGAAGAGGGAGGGCGATTGCAAAGTCGGCTTCTTCGTCATTCCCACGAAAGTGGGAATCCAGCGAAACGCTGGAAACACCTGGATTCCCGCGTGCGCGGGAATGACTGGTGGAACGCTGCCCGATGATCGAGGTGGACGCCTGGATTCCCGCGTGCGCGGGAATGACTGATTGGGGCCCTTTCGCAGGCAAAAACGACCTTGCAATCCTCCTGCCCGAAGAGGGCGGGAAACGCGGAACCGGAAACGTGCCCCGTACCGCCGGGCGACGGCCGCCTGGGGACTCGCTGTCTCCGTCGAGACTCTCTCCGCGTCGGCGTTCACGGCTCGGCCGGGGCTGGTCCGTTCTCGCGATGGATGCCGCGACAGTTCCGTCGGCGCGGATTCCTCCGACTATGCCAGTTTGACGGGCGGTTGGGGACGGACTGTTCGGCCACGGCCATCCGGCCCGATGACGATGGTGAGCAGCCCCATGCCGATCGGCACAACGATCACGGCCGATCCGCCAGGGTCGAGGGCATCGCCGGCAGGCCGACCCACGCCAGTCGCGCGGAGCCAGAATCGTCGTCCATTAGCCCTTCGGGAGAATCGTTTTGCCGACCGCCATGCAACCACTGGGGAGCTTTGTTCGTCGCCCGCGTGCTTCAACACGTAGCGCTCGTCGGGGCGAGGAGGATGGCCATCGCCATGCGGCCTACCCGTCGATCGAGCGGCAGTTTCCGCTGGTTGCCCTGAGCTGTGCCGCGGCGTTGCTGTTGGTGGTCGCCCTGGCCGGCGCGCAAGGGCCAGCAGGTCCGGGCGAGCCGGGCTCCGCGAGCGGCTCCCAAGCCGGACCGTCCGGGGACGACGAATCGATGCAGCCGCCTGGCATGGTCGCCGCCCCTTCGGCTTACTCCGGCCAAGACGCCTCGCGTACTCCCGCCCTGTCGCGCCAAGACAGTGACGATCGCATCCGGCAGGGCACGGAGTTGACGAATCAGTTGGGTACGTTCCGCCTCACGGGCGACCGCATCACCTTCTTCACCAAGCTCGGCAAGGGACGCTTCGTGGTGCTGGAGAACCTGGCCTTGGAACGCGTAGCCCAAATGATCGAGGACAACCCACAGCAACTGAACTGGTTGGTTTCCGGCGTGATGATGGAGTATCAAGGGGCCAACTATCTGCTCATTCAACGGGCGGTCCTGAAAAGCCAGATCGCCGACGAGGACCCACTGTTGTAGGGTACACGGAACGGCGCGTCCGGCTGCCCACGGCCGACGGGTTCCCGGCGGCAGTACGCCTTCTTGGCGTGCCAACCGCGTGGAGCGAGGGCCTTCCCAGTCGACCAGCGGCGCAATTCGAGGGCGGTTTGCGCAAAACGCGCTTGCCTTTTTACCGGCGTGGTGCGAACATACGGGTAGGATGCGTTCCCGGTTTGTCGGTGTCGCCGAGCTGAATCCGGGCCCTTTTCACGACTCGGCTCGCCCGCAACCACCGGCTAAGCTCGTAGCACCAATCGACCGCCCCGCCGGGGCGAAGCGGCGTCAGTCGCGCCTTTGGTGTCTCAGCGTGAGACCACCACGGGCACTGGCGAGACGCCAGTGGTACCCCAATCCCCCTATTCCCATGACCCGTCACCAATCAACAGGTTTTACCCTGGTCGAGCTGCTGGTGGTGATCACGATCATCGGCATCCTCATCGGGTTGCTGCTGCCGGCCGTGCAGAGTGCGCGCGAGGCTGCCCGAGCGTTGCAGTGCGCGAACCACATGAAGCAGATCGCCCTGGCGTTGCACAACTATCACACGGCGCATTCAATTCTGCCGTTCGCCACGCCGTACGATAATCGCTCGCCGCATGCCAAAGTGGGCGGCACTTGGGTGGCAATGATCTTGCCGCACATCGAACAGAGCGCGCTCTACGATTCATTCAACTTCGACGTGCCGATGAATCACCCGGACAATACCGAGGAGGTGACCACGGTCATCCCCACGCTGCTCTGCCCCAGCGACCCGGCGGCCAGCGAGCCGGTGTTCGAGGATCGCGATAACCTTAGTTCGACCAACCCGGACTCGCTGGGTCTGTGGTACGCGGCGTCGATGGGCCCCACGCATCCTGACCAGTGCCCCTTCTGCCCGGAGTCGCGCCCCAGCTACTGCTGCCAGGGCAATAACTACGGCTCGACCGGGCCGGATGACAACTCGGTGGGCATGTTCGGCCGCTACCCGAGCGGCTACACCTTCGACAGCGTACGCGACGGGCTGTCCAACACGCTGATGCTCGGCGAGGCCTTGCCCGACCAATGCATCTACCAGTGTGCCTACTGCATGAACTTCCCCCTGGCCAGCACGTCGATCCCGATGAACACGTTCGAGGTGGTCGACGTCCGCGGAGGGATCCACTATCGGGCGTGCGGATTCAAGAGCATGCATCCCGGCGGGGCGCACTTCGCCCTGGGCGACGGTAGCGTTCACTTCATCGCGGACGTGGTCGACTACCGGCTCTACAACGAGATGGGAACCCGCGCCGGCGGGGAAGTCGTCCAAGTGCCGTGATCGGCAACACAACGGCGTCCACCGCGCGCAGGCGGATGCGGGCGGATGCGGGCGACGACGCTGGAGCGTTGGCAACACACCAAGGGAGTCCCGATGACAAGTCGCGCCGTTTTCGCGTTGGCCGGATTGCTGTTGTTGAGCGTCGCCGGCTGTGGCCCCAACCGTCCCGACACGGTGCCGGTGAGCGGGCAAGTGCTGTTTGCGGGCGAGCAACCTGGCGGCGAGGGGATGGTCTATTTCACTCCCCTGGAGCCGGCCGAGGGATTCCCTCGCCGCCCCGGTCGGGCAGCGTTTGGGCCGGACGGCCAGTTCGTGGCCACCACGTTCGAGGAAGGCGACGGCCTCATGCCCGGCACCTACCGCGTGGCCTTCGATTGCTGGGACAAGCCGCCCAAGCCGGTGGGTCCGCCGTCGCGAAGCCTGGTACCTCCACCCTATGGCGAGCCGAGCACCAGCCCGCTGGAGTTGGAAGTCGAGATCGGCGTGCCGCAAAACGATTTGACGTTCGACCTGAGGTGATCCGCTAAGTGATCCGCTAAGCCAATGGGCTGCTGGCTACCGCTGCTTCGCCCGGCGGAGTTTCTCGACCTGGTAGCTCTCTTTGGCTCTCTTTGAGCGTTTTGATGAGTTGCTCTGCGGTATAGATCCGCCCGGTGGGCTTGTTGAAGTCCTTGCCGTTGGGGTCGCGCGAGAGCATTCCCCCCAGGGCTTTGCCGCCCTTGGCTTCGGTCATGTAGCGGATCATCTCCGCCCCGCCCACCTTGTGAATCAAGTCGTGGACCGTCTGCTTCCCCAGCGGCAGGTGATTGATCCGGTCCACGCGATCATAGCCCAGCGGATAGCGGGAGATTTGGCGCATGAACTTGATGCCCTGCTTGCTGTCGAGCAACTGCCGGGCGAGCAGGTCTTTCTCGGCCGGCACGCGTTGCAGGATCGCCTGGCGGTCGGCCACCGTCCAGCCCAGTTTGGCCAATCGGGCGAAGATCGGCGCCACCTGCGCGCGCAGGATCAGGTCGCCCGGCTTGCGATCCTCGATTTCGCCCAACACCTGCTCAACGGTCGTGCGCACCACCGCGAACGGCGGCAGCGGGCGCGGGCGGCGCGAGGCGGCCACCCTGGCTCCCGCAGCTCCCGTGGCGTGCGTGACGAACAGGCCGACCATCGCCACCAGGACGAGGAACGCCGGCCGCAAGCCGGCTCCGCGCGTCCACACCGGGCGGGCGGTCGCGTTATGGTCGCGGGCGGAGCAGTCGGACGTGGTGCCGTCAACGGGGCAGTAGCCGGGCATGGCTGGGTCTCCGGGGGAGAGAGCACCGGGACGTGGAGGGTTTCCTCAACTATACAACATTGGTAACACTTCAGCCGTCCGAAGCGGGCGGCGAAATCGGGCGATTTCCGTGATTTGTCCAAACGCAGGAATACTTCTCGTCATTCCCGCGCACGCAGATTATTTCTCGTCATTCCCGCGCACGCGGGAATCCAAGCGATTGACGCATCCCCACTGGATCCCCGCCTGAGCGGGAATGACGTACTTCAGACGGCTGACGCGCTATCAACACTCCGATCGGGGGGGTGCGGGCGTAAGTAGTTGGCCGCCAATGCCTTGTGGTCTCCCGCTAGCGGCCTCGCCCCCGCGCCGCCGGGCGATGCGTCAGGAAAAATCCTTGGACTCGTCTTGACGCAGCCCGTCGGGCTGGTAGATTCAAAAGCTGAACGGAACACTTTTTTCGGTGTCGCAGGAGGTGCCATCATGTCGAACTCGACCTACTTCGTGCAGGAGTGTCCGACGTGTGGGCGACGCTTACAGGTTCGCGTGGAGTATCTGGGCAAGCAACTCGTCTGCCAACATTGCCAAGGCCGGTTCACGGCGGCGGATCCCAGCGGGACGCCCGTCGAAGCCGGTCCCTCCGCTAACGCTTTGCTCCGTCGGGCGGATGAACTGCTCGACACGCTCCATGCCCTCCCAACCTGCCAGTTTCGCTCACCCTTTCCGCGGTAGGATCGCGCGAGGCCGAGGTGCCATCAACCATTGAGCGGCCTGGTCGCAGGCCGCCGCGCGGTCGAGCGCTGCGCGCAGGGTCGTGCCAGGCCCGTCATGCGCGGCTCAGGTAGCGATCGACGACGGCCGCGCCCACCGCGTCGCCATACACGTTGACCGACGTGCGGCAGCGGTCCAGGAACCAGTCGATGGCCAACAGCGTGCCAATGCCGGCTGCCGGCAGGTTCACCGCGCTGAGCACGATCAGCAGGGTGACCAATCCTGCCTCCGGAATGCCCGGCGCCCCGACGGCGGCGAGCGTGGCGGTGAGGAAGATGATCACCAGTTCCGGGCCACCCAAACTGATCCCGGCCGACTGGGCGATGAAGATCGCGGCGGTGGCTTCGTACAGCGCGGTCCCATCCATGTTGATCGTCGCCCCCAGCGGCAGGACGAATCCGGCCGAGCGGCGCGATACACCCGTCTCGGTCACGCATTCCATGGTCACCGGTAGCGTGGCCGACGAGCTGGACGTGCTCAACGCGGTCAGCAGGGCCCGGGCGAGCACGTAGATGTAGGTTAGCGGATTGCGTCGGCCAAGCAGCGCGACCACCGTGGAGAGCACGACGAGGTGGATCGTCAGGCCCAGCAACACCGTGGCGACGAACCAGGCGAGCCGCGCCAACTCATCGCCAAAGGCCGCGCCCCCGCCACTGCTGATGATCCGATCGGCGACCAGTCCGAAAATGCCCACCGGCGCCAGGAGGATGATCCAGTGGACGATCTTTAGCACGGCTTCGTTCGCCGCGTCGAAGAAGGCCACGGCCGGGCGGCCCCGTTCACCCAGCGACGCCAGGGCCACGCCGAACACGATGGCGAAGAGAATCAGGGCCAGCACATTCGTCTCGCTGGCCGCCATGAACAGATTCGCTGGGATCATGCCGCCGCCCGGATCTCCTTCCGCGCCCCGCACCACCTCCAGCAGCGTGTCGGCCACGGTGCTCTCCTGACGCTGCAACACGGAGTCGCTCATGTAGGCGAACGTATCGTCCGCGCCGCTGCCCGGCCTGATCACCGAGACCAGCAGGATCCCGATCACCACGGCCACCGCGCCGGTGGCGAAATAGTAGACCACGGTCCAGATACCCACCCGCCCCATGCTCCGCAGGCTGCCCAGCGATGTGATCCCCGAGATCATGCTCGTGACCACCAGCGGGAGCACGATGAGCATCAGCATCCGCAGGAAGACGTCGCCGAGAAAGCCGATCAGCGTGGCGACGGCTCGGGCGGCGCCCAGGTCGGCCTGCTCCGCTTCGGATGCCAGTTGCTTGGTCCGCTCGATTTCGGTGGCGACCACCTCGGCCTGGGCGAGCAATCGGCGTCGTTCGCCGGGCTGGTCGGCCTGCTCGGCGAATTGCCGCTTCTGCTCCAAGGTGCGCCGCAGTTCGACCAGACGCTCGGCGGGGCCGTCGGTGGCGAGCCAGAGCGTTCGCCCCCAGACCACGCCCACCGTCACGCCCAAAGCGATGCCCAAAAGGATGCTCAGTAGCTGCCAGCGATGCCCGGCCGGTCGTGGGGACGTCGTGTTTTCCATGGTACGTGACGAACTAAGGTTTGCGGCACTCGCCGCGTCGCGCACAACGCGGTGGCGGGCGGAACAACGCGGACGATCCGGGGGCTACGCTAAAACGCCATGCCCTGGCGCGGTTGCCCGGGCTCATGTCGCTCGGTAGCTTGGCGGGCGGGGCGGCAAATGTCAAGAGGCTGACGTCTGGCGTTCAGCAGGATTGCAAAGCCAATTGCTTCCGTCATTCCCGAGAAGCGTGTGCCCGCGAAAGCGGGGGATCGGGAACCCAGTGAGTCGTCTTCTTCCGTCATTCCCGTGAAATCGGGAATCCAGTGGTCGTTCCACTTGCCTGGATTCCCGCGTGCGCGGGAATGACGTGGGGAGGGTGTGGAGGCTCAACGTTCAACTGCCGACCAGCGCCATGATATTGGCCGACTGGAGCGTTTCGTCCAGGCCGTCCCAAACCTTGGCCACCTTGCTCTTGTCCAGCCGCAGCACGTCGAACAACTCGGCCGGCGGCATGCGTGTGTCGGCCTTGTTCAATGCCGAGACGCCCTTCATGTTGCAGAAGAAGTCGGCCAGGGCGACCACGCAGGCCAGTTCGCGATGCTCGCCGGTGTATTCCAGCGGCGCGTGGTGATGCCGGATGGCGATCGTCAGATGCGCCGGCAGGTTCCATCGGCCGGCCACGTAGTCTCCCAACTGCGTGTGGTCGAACCCCAGGACCTCTTGCTCCACGTCGCAAAGCGACTGGTCTTCCTGCAGCGTATCGATCACCTGACAGAAGGGCTGGTTCAGATACTGGTCGATGAGAATCAGGCCCAGGTCATGCAGCAGGCCGGCCAGATAGGCTTCGCGAGGTGCGTCGTGGCCACACTCGTTGCTGATCACCCGGGCAACCGAACCGACGGCGATCATGTGGTTCCACAAGCCCTCGCGTGTGTAGCTGCCGTGGCCGCGGCCGCGCTTGAACAGTTGGGCCACGTAGGCCGTCATGGCCAAATTGCGGATCTCCTTGAACCCCAGCAGCGTGATGGCCAACTTCAAATCGGCCACCTTGTTCTGCAGGGCGTAGTACGACGAGTTGACCGTGCGCATGATCCGCGTGGCCAGGGCCGTGTCGAAACTCACCGCTTCGAGCAAATCCTGAGCCCCGGTACGCCCGTCGCCAGCCACTTCGATGATCCGCATCGCCACCGCTGGCAGCGACGAAACCTCGCCGATCCGCGAAAACAGTCGCTTCACCAGCACGTCGGCGGGCTGGGCGGAGGTTCGGGTTGCCGCCGTTGGCGTTGACATACAGACCTTCGCTTACGCTTCAGCCACGTGAATCGGTGAACCGGCCACCGCGCCGTTTCCCAACACTCCCGCGCGGGCGGGAAATCCGGCAACGCCGACCGTCACCGGCCACTCTCGCGCCGTCGCACTCTTACCATCGCGGCGGCGCGCGGAGCGCCACTATCGAAAGCCTAGTCCATCGATGCGCGTTGGGGCGTTGGCGGTTTTCCGCGAATCACTCGCCCGAAGAATCGGAGCCGACAACCGGGGTGGGGATATGCCGGTCGCGCGGATCGTCCCGGCTTTGATGGCACCTCGGTTCGGTCACTTGGACGGCTCCTGGACGAGGCGGATTTCGTCGTCCGAGAGTTCATAGAGTTCGTAGACGAGCCGGTCGATTTGCCGGTCGGTGGCGTCGATTTGGCGTCGGATGACTCGGGTCACCTCCACGGGCGTGATGCATCATCCATTTTCGGGCACGACACCGACCAACTCCGCGACCAGCGGATTGCACTGGCTCGCACGCCGGGCATTCATGACCGAGAAGCCCAGCAACTCGCCCGACTGGCTTACGCGTTCCATCACGGCGTCGTTGGCCGTTGCGCGCATGTAGCCCGGCTCATCGGAGAAGAGCACTTCAAGGAAGTCGCCTTCGGCGTCGTACCACACTTTCACGTGCTGGGCCATAGCGGTTCCCCCGGTTTGGGTCGATCGGTCAGGTAGGCCGTAAGGACAAAAGCGTCACCTTCGGTGTATTTTACCACAACGCACAGCCATTTGCCGCCCACCATACTCTCGGGCAACCAGCGGTAGAACAGCGACGCGGCCGGGTCGGAACGCGAGCGGACCACTTGCTCGGGCTCTCGCACGGTGCGAGCCATTTCAGCCGACAGCCCCGCCATTTCCGGATGCCCGAGAATATGGGCTTTCCGCTCACCGGTCAAGCGAATCGTCCGATCTTGATGGTCCCTCAGTTCGGTCACTTGGTTGCCTCCTCGACGAGGCGGATTTTTTCTCAGGTGAGCACCCACCCCGAAGGGGCGACGGGCTGTTGCCACGGGCTTCAGCCCGTGGTGGGCAAGCCCAACAACATAACCGCCCCGGAGGGGCGGAGGAATTCACCGGGTTGCCTCCTCGACGAGGCGGATTTCGGCGTCCGAGAGTTCATAGAGTTCGTAGACGAGCCGGTCGATTTGCCGGTCGGTGGCGTCGATTTGGCGCTCCAGGGCGGCTCCAAGTTCAAATCGCCGCCGGGCCGCCGGTCGGTCGGTCGGCCCGGATTGGGGGCGCGGAGGCTGCTCTCGGGCACGGTCACTACCGCTACCGTTTGCCCGGTCATGTCGAAGAACTCGACGCTGTAGCCGTCTTCCCGCCCGAGTACGACGTGGTGCTCGACCACCGTGCCCACGTCGCCGGCCAACAGCCGGTGCGCGGGCAGATCGCGCTTGAGAATGGCGTTCTGGTGGACTGCGAGCGTCACGATCGCGCCTCGCCGCGCCGGCTGGCGTGAAGCACCGTCAGTCCGATCACTTCGTCGCCTTCATAGCGGACGATCACGTCGTCGTCGGTCAGTTCGCCATCAGTGGCCTGGGCGGGCTTCTTGAAGTTGATGTAGAGGACGTCGGCCTCGGCGTCGTAGCTGGACCACAGGAATCGGTGGGGCGAGGCCAGCACGGTTGGCACGATGTCGAGATACGGCTTCAGGTCGGCGGTGGCCATTGTCGTGGTCTCCGTTTCAGCCGTTCGGGCCGGCTGGTGAGAAACGCGGTGATGATGAAGCCATCCGTGGCCGAGGTCTCCCGATAGACTACCACCAAGGCAAGGTGCGAGTCCAGCCCGCGACAAGCGAGCAATTCGCCCCGGCTGCCCCAATGGACCGCTTCGGCTTTGCCAACCGTCAGCAGCACCTCCTGGCGGAGTCCAGCCATTTCACCATGTTCCTCGACGATGTGCGCCCACCGTTCGGCGGTCAGGCGGATGGGCACTCCGGATCGAGCCGTCACGGTTTCAGTCACCGGGTTGCCTCCTCGATGAGGCGGATTTTTTCTCAGGTGAGCACCCACCCCGAAGGGGCGACGGGCTGTTGCCACGGGCTTCAGCCCGTGGTGAGCAAGCCCAACAACATACCCGCCCCGAAGGGGCGGAGGAATTCGATCGACTCAATCAAACACATACCGCTCGTCGAAGTCAATCCCATGCGCGCGCAGCAGCTTCAGCAGTTCCGACTTGAAATCGGCCTTCTCGTGATGCTTCGCTTGTGTGTCAATGTACTGTTTAACTGCTGCTTCTTGCGATTTGCTAACCGAAAACACGGCGTAGCCTTCCTGCCAGGCGAAGCGGCCCAACTTCGGGAACTTCTCGTGGACCCATTTTGTTGATCGGCTTTTTACGGTGCGCATCAATTCGGCGATTGCCCGATCGGTCCGCTATCGCAAGCATAGATGCAAGTGGTCCTCGACCCCGCCGATCGCGTACAGCGTAGCCTTCTCCGCCCGTACAATGCCGCCGATATACGGGTAAAGTTGGTCAGCGAGTTCCGCGTCGATCAACCGCGCCCTGTGCTTGGTGCTGAAGACCACATGCAGGAGGATCTGCGAATACGTGCCCGGCATGGCGATTCCATCGCCCCTCCGGGGCGAATATTTGATTGAGGGGAGAGGGGGCCCCGCTTTCCACGGGTTGCGCATCGTCCGCCTATCGGCGGCGGACGCTGCTCCACCCGTGGCTACATTCCGGCGCCCCTCCGGGGCGATTCCGCTGCAAGCGGGCTCTCGATACAGGGCATCCCGCCGGAAGCATTCTACTCCGCGCCCATTCGCAATACGGGGCATACTTTCGTGGCAATTTCACTGCATTTTGGCTGCCGATGCAACCGCCCCGGAGGGGCGGAGGGCTGTTGCCACGGGCTTCAGCCCGTGGTGGGCAAGCCCAACATCATAACCGCCCCGAAGGGGCGGAGGAATTCACCGGGTTGCCTCCTCGACGAGGCGGATTTCGTCGTCGGTCAGTTCATGGAGTTCATAGACGAGCCGGTCGATCGGCCGCGCCCGGCTCACCCGACTCCGCCGCCGCCAGTCTTTCGCCGATCGGCGGGTGGCTGTGCCAGAGGATCACTTCCAGACGCGGCGGGTCGGGGTCGTCCTTGTTCAGTCGGGCCAGCTTGCGGAACGCGGAGCGGAAGGCCTCGCGCATGCCGGTCGCGTCGAGGGCGTAGCGGTCGGCCTCGCGCTCGAAGTGCCGGCTAACCGTGTTTTGCAGCGGCTCGAACAGCAGCCCAAACACGGCCAGAATGAGCATGATGATCGGCAGCGCGAACACGGGCAGGGTGTGGTAGTCGAGCGGTTGGCCCAACGCGGCGAACCATCCACCCAGCGCCAGGTGGCAGACGAAGAACCCGGCCAACGAAACGAGCAGTCCGCCGACGAGCATCTTCGGCAGGTGGCGATGCACGTGGTGCCCGACCTCGTGGGCAAAGACGACGGCGATCTCGTCGTTCGAGAAGTTCGCCAGCAGCGTATCGCCCAGCAGCACGCGCCGGGTGCGTCCCAAACCGGCCAAGGCGGCATTGGCTTTGACTGTCTCCACGCTGAAGTCGATCCGGTACGTGCCCTCGACCGACAAGCCCGCCGGCTCGGCTAACTCGGCGATCCGCTGGGCCAGCTCGGGCCGGTCGAGCGGCACAATCTTGTAGAACAGCGGCATGATCAGCACGGGCACCAACTGCCCCAGGGCCACGCTCACCAGGAAGAAGACGGCGGCCGCGACCAGCCACCACCACCAACCACAAAGCCAGATCAGCCAAAACAGGCCGACGAACAGGGCCAGCGACAGCGCGGCGGCCAGGCCCATGCGCTTCAAGTAGCGAACGAACCATCCGCCTAGGGTGAGCGTGGAGAGCTTGAACCGATGCTCCAGCACGTGGCCGCTGAAGAGCGATAGGGGGAATGAGACGGCCGCGTGCAGCGTGAAGACGATGGCGAACAGGGCGATCAGCCGGAGGGTGTCGGATTGGGCGAGGTGGCTGTTGCCGGCGAGCCACTGGTCGAGCCAAGGCGCGGCCAACGCGGCGGCGGTCAGATAGACCAGGTCGAGCAGCTTGTCGGCCACCTCGCAGGCGAGCCCCAGCCGGCCGTAGCGCTGCGCCTCGGCCCGTTCCTCGGGCGAGAGTTCGCTGTCGGAAAGGGGTTCCACCTCGGCCGAGGCCGCGGACGTCGACGAGGGTTCGCTGTTGGACATATCGGTTGAATGCTCCGGCCGCGGCGCGGTTTTCGAGATGACGGTGGCTCGGCGGGAGGCCGCGGGCTGCCGAATCAGCCGGCGGCGGTCAATCGCGCCGGGGGTCGAAGTCGACGCGGCGGCGTTGCGAGGCGAGCCAATACTTCCAGGCCTGCTGATTGTAGTTGAAGTTCTGTCCGGTGATTTCCACCAGGGCATCGAGCACGGCCTGATTCTGGAAGAGCCGCTTGATGATCTTCGGCTTTTGGTTCATCGAGAGGCCGCCGCCACCGCCGGAGCCACCGGTGGGGAAGGTGGCCGACATGCTGCCGCCACTGCCGGCGGTGACCAGCTTGAACTTGTGCTCGGTGATCAAGGCGTCGATCAGCGGCGAGATGGCCGTGGGGCTCTCCAACTGGCCCAACGCCACGGCCGCCCGATTGACCATCTTGTTGTCCTTGCTCCGCAACTTGCCGATGAAATAACCGGCCACCTCGGGCGACGGCTGTTTCTTCAAGTAGTCGAGGCAGGTCAGCCGCACCTCCTCCACCGGGTCTTCCATCGCCCCGCGCGCCAGCACTTGCATGGCCGCCGGCGTGCCGATCCGCGCCAACGCCTCGATGAAGATCATCCGCGCCTGGGGAACCGGCTCGTCGGCCAGGATGTCGGACAGCCCGGGCACGGCCAGGGGGTCGTCGATGGCCAGCAGATTCCGTCGTCCCTCGGCGGCGCGCTTGCCGTCGAGCCAATCGCGCCAGCGGCGGATGTCGACGTACCACTGCTTGCGCGCCACTTCCAACTTCCGGTCGCGCTCCATCAGCTGCACTTCCTGGGGGGTGCGCCAGCGGCCTTTGTAGCGAACATAGCCGCGTTCGGTCATCACTTCGTCGGGCGTCCGCCACTCGCCATCGTACTTGGCGTAACCCAGCGCGCGTCGGGCTTCCACGTGATCGGGGTCCAGCGCGACGGCGCGACGCAAGTGCTTCTCGCGCTCGGCGTGCAAATCGTGCTCGCGACACCACTCGGCTAACGCCCACTGCTGCTCGGCCGTATCGGCGAAGCCGGGCTGGATGCGGCGATACTCGGCCTCGGCCGGGTCGGAGTCGACCACTTCCTTCACCTCCGCCGCCGGCAGCACGATCCGGCCCCGGGCACCCAACTGTATGACGTAGCGGGTTAGCGGCTGCTCGTCGCGATTGAGCCACCGGCCGCTGACCTCACCGCCCGAGTTGAGCACGAAAACCTCGGCCCGAGCAACCGAGATCGGCGCGAGCAGGGCGAAAACGAGGGCGGCGAATGGTGACGTGCGGATCATGGACCGGTGTTCCTTGGCCGGGCGGGGTCGGTTCGCGCGGCGGACAGGGAGACGGCTGTGAGGCAGGCGATGCCCGACCTACTTCTCTAGTATACGAGCAGCGGGCGGCGGACGCCAATCGGCCCACCACCCACGGGAAGGGGGCTTGGTGCCGGTTCGGCGGGAGCCTCGCCCTGGCGAGAAATGGCGCCCGCACCCTTGCCGCGGGCGGCCAGCGGTCCCAGGGGGGGCGGTGCGCGCGGCTTTGGGCGTGCGATTCAGGAGGATTGCAAAGTCGACTTCTTCCGTCATTCCCGAGAAGCTTGTGCCCGCGAAAGCGGGTATCGGGAATCCAGCGATCCGTCTCAATTCCCTGGATTCCCGCGTGCGCGGGAATGACGGCCCGGCGCGGGAATGACGGCCCGGCGCGGGAATGACGGCCCGGCGCGGGAATGACGTGTGGAGGCTCAACGCCGGCTGCAGTCGACTTTGCATTTCTCTTGCCATTGGGCTTACAATCGCGGGCGTTTCCCGCTATAAACGCCCCTATGTACGATCGCAATCAACTACAAGCCCTGGTCCGGGAGAAGGCGCTTCGCTTTGGCGAGTTCACGCTCGCCTCGGGACGGAAGGCCAGTTACTACCTGGATGGCAAGCAAGTGACCCTCGACGGCGACGGCGCCCGTTTGGTCGGCGAGGGAATCCTCGAACTGATGGCCGAGCAGGGGCTGGCGCCCGCCGCGGTGGGCGGGATGTCCATCGGGGCCGATCCGATCACCGCCGCCGTGGTCACCATGTCGGCCGTGGCCGGCAAACCGCTCCGCGGATTCATGGTCCGCAAGGAGGCCAAGGGACACGGCACCAACCAGTACATCGAGGGCCCGGTCCAACCCGGCGAAGAGGTGGTCATTGTCGAGGACGTGGTCACCACCGGCGGCTCGTCGCTGAAGGCCATCGAGCGGTGCGAGGCCTTCGGGCTGAAGGTGATCGGTGTGATCGCCATCATCGACCGCATGGAAGGCGGTCGCCAGGCGTTCGAGCAGGCCGGCTATCCGCTGAGCAGTCTGCTGACGATCCGCGACTTCGGCATCGAACCGCCCGAGCAATAGTCGCCAGCCCCCCGTCGACGTCGATAAGACGCCTGGTATGGAAACCTCGCTGCATCGACAACTGAAGGAACACTACGCGTCGAGCCGGGCCGAGTTCGAGGTGCCGCTGGGCGACTATCGGGTCGACGTGGTCGATCGGGGCCGGCTGATCGAAATCCAGCACGGCTCGCTGGCCGCCATTCGCGACAAGATCGCTCGGCTGCTTCGCGATGAACATCGGGTGACCGTGGTCAAGCCCATCGTGGCGGTCAAACACCTGATCAAACGCGAGGTGGCCAATGGCCCGGTGACCGCCCGACGCCGCTCGCCCAAGCGGGGCGGGCTGCTGGACCTGTTCGACGAGCTGGTCTACTTCACCCGGGTGTTTCCCCACCGCAGGCTCACGCTCGAAGTGCCGCTGGTGGAAGTGGAGGAGTATCGCCGACCGGGTCATGGCCGACGCCGCCGCTGGCGTCGCTCCGATTTCGAGGTCGAGGATCAACGGCTGCTGGCCGTGTTGGAAACGGTCCGCCTGCGTTACGGAGGCGAACTGTCGCGCCTGATCGACGCCCCGCTACCCGCCACGTTCGATACGGCCGATCTCGCCCGGGCAACTGGCCTGCCTCGCTGGCGCGCACAGCGGGTCGCCTACTGTCTGCGTGGCTGCGGCGCGGCCGACGTGGTTGGCCGACGTGGCAACGCCATGCTGTATCGCTGGACCCGCTCCGGCCGGCGACACGCCGCGTGAATCGCACGTTTCCAGTGAGCCTGGACACCGGTGAGCCGGGGCATCAGTGAGCCAGCCACCGAAGGACCGGAAACCAGTAGCCGTTCGCTCGGCCTGGACCGGCGGGTCCCGCCCCGGACCACCAAACGGGCCACGTGCACGCATGGTTGTGTGGAAAGAATGGTCTGCAATGATAAAAGGGCACCAAAAACGGCGCGGCGGTGCCGGGTGTGTTAAATTGGGTGCCCTATACTTGAGTGGGCAACCCTCGCAGGCTCGGTTTTTTCGTAAAACTTAGCCGGATAGCGAGTTCTTGCCTGTTACGTCTTGCCCGCATGGGTGATAATTGGACGAGCCTGGGCAGTCGCCGCCGAATCGTGCGACGGCCGTGTGCCAGCAGGTCGGCCTACGGGGATCGACCATGACGGACGCAGCGTGACGGAAATCGACGAGCAGGCATCAACAGACACCCGATTGTGGGAGCGGTGACGTGAACATCCTGATGGCCACCTCCGAAGCGGTTCCCTTTGCCAAGACGGGCGGCCTGGCCGACGTGACCGGCGCGCTGCCCGGCGAGCTGGCCCGCCAGGGTCACGAGCCGGCCGTGATCATGCCGGCTTACCGCAAGGCCCGCTACTGCGGCGTGACCCACCGTCCGCTGGGGATCAACTTCATCGTGCCGATCGGCAGCAAGATGGTCACCGGCCACCTGCTGGAAGCGCGGATGCCCGGCACCGACGTGACCGTCTATTTGGTCGAACAGGACCACTACTTCGACCGCGAACAGCTCTACGGCACCGACGGCAAGGACTACGTGGACAACTGCGAGCGGTTTGTCTTCTTCAGCCGGGCGGTGCTGGAGGCGATCCGGTTGCTCGATCTGCCGGTCGACGTGCTACACTGCAACGACTGGCAGACGGGAATGATCCCCGCCTACTTGAAAATCGAGTATCAGCACCAATCCCGCTACCAAGACATCGCCACGCTGCTAACAATCCACAACTTGGCCTACCAGGGCACGTTCTGGCACTGGGACATGCTGCTGACCGGGATCGACTGGAAGTATTTCAACTGGCGCGAAATGGAGTTCCACGGCAAGCTGAACCTGCTGAAGACCGGGCTGGTCTACGCCGACTCGATCAACACGGTCAGCCCGCAATATGCCGAGGAGATTCAGAATTCGCCGCTCGGCTGCGGTTTGGAGGGGGTGTTGCAGCATCGGCGGGACGTGATCTCGGGCATTCTCAACGGCATCGACACCCACGTGTGGAATCCGGCGGCCGACGAGCATCTGGCGGCCAATTACGACGCCGATTCCTTCACCCTGGGCAAGCCAATCTGCAAGCAAGCACTGCAACAGGAATTGGGCCTGAAGGTCGACGCCGATGTGCCGCTGGTGGGATTCATCGGCCGGCTGGCCGAGCAGAAGGGTATCGACCTGATCGCCGAAGTCATGCAGCGCTGGCTACCCAGCGAGGACGTCCAGTGGGTGCTGCTGGGCACGGGCGATCCGAAGTATCACCGCCTGTTCCGCACCTTGGCCGACCGCTTCCCCGGGAAGGTGGCCGCGCGGCTGGAGTTCTCCAACCCGCTGGCCCATCGCATCGAGTCGGGGGCCGACATCTTCCTGATGCCCAGCCGCTACGAGCCCTGCGGGCTGAACCAGATGTACAGCCACCGCTACGGCACGGTTCCCGTGGTCCGCTCCACGGGCGGACTGGCCGACACGGTCACCAATCTCCCGGACGCCGACCCCGACACGGTGGGCGTGGCCAACGGATTCAGCTTCCACGACTACAGCCCCATGGCCTTGAGCGATACGCTACATCGGGCCTGCCACGTCTATCGCGCGCATCGCGACCGCTGGAGCGACCTCATTCGCAACTGCATGAGCCGCGATTGGTCGTGGGCCCGCAGCGCGAGGGAATACGGCGAGCTGTACGAGAAGACCGTGGACCGTGCGCGCCAAGGCGTGGGGGTTTAGCCAACGGCCGAGGAAACGGAATGCGGAGTGCGAAGATCAAAATCCGAAGCACGAAACCCGAAATGCGAAACAAATTCGAATGACGCAAAGAAGAAATGGCGGAAACGGGATGAATGGCGCGGGCCGGTTTGCCATTGCGATTTTGGTCCTTTGAGCTTCGCATTTTGGATTTGCATCGAAGTTCGCGCTGCGAGTTTCGGATCTCACAACTTAGGCTTTTTCCCAGGGCGTTCACGGAGGGACGATCATGCACGATATATCGCTCGCCTTTTTCTGGCATCAGCATCAGCCCTACTATCCGGACGATCTGGCCGGCGAGAACCCCATGCCTTGGGTCCGCCTGCACGGCACCAAAGACTACTGGGGCATGGCCATGCTGCTGGCCGAGGTGCCCGAGATGCGGGCCACGATCAACCTCGTGCCCAGCCTGCTCAAGCAGATCAAGGCCTACACCGACGATGACCACCAGGACACCCACCTGCGCGTCTCCCGGCTGCCGGCCGATGGGCTGAGCGAGGACGACCTGCGTTTCCTGATGGACAACTTCTTCATGGTCCACGTGGACCAGATGATCCGCCCGCATCGCCGCTATTGGGAACTCTACAAGAAGCGGGGGATGAATATCGATCCGCCGGAGCGGGCGTGGAAGCGTTTCAACCGGCACGATATCATCGACCTCCAGGTCTGGTCGAATCTGGTGTGGATCCACCCGCTGGCCTTCGAGCGCGACAAGGATCTGGCCGAGTTTCGCGACAAGGGGCACCATTGGACCGAGAAGGAAAAGCTCTGGCTGCTGGACCGCCAGATGGAAATCCTCCGCGAGGTGATCCCCCTGCATGCCGAGCTGCAGCGCAAGGGCCAACTGGAAATCACCACCACGCCTTTCTATCACCCGATCCTGCCGCTGCTTTGGGATAAACGGCAAGCCCGACGCGCCATGCCCGACGTCATGCTGCCCAAGCACCTGGAGAGCTACGCCGACGACGCCCGGGAGCACGTCCGCGCGGCCGTCGACTATCATGAGAAGCTCTTCGGCCAGAAGCCGCGCGGGATGTGGCCCTCGGAGGGCTCCGTCTGCCAGGGGATCATCCCGGCCATCGCCGACGCGGGCATCCACTGGATCGCCACCGACGAGGAAATCCTCTCCTGCTCGACCGATGGTTGGGTTTCGCGCGACGGGCAGGGCTACCTCCGCAACCCGGAGATGCTCTACCGTCCCTGGCGCGTGGAGGAGCAGGGCCGGTCGCTGCAGATCGTCTTCCGCGATCACGCCATGAGCGATCAAATCGGGTTCCACTATCAGCGGTTCGGCACCGATCACGCCGTGGATGATTTCTTCGGCAAGATGGAGGCCATCGGCCGATCCACCGCCGCCAACGCCGGCCATCGGCCCAGCCTGGCGAGCATCATTCTCGACGGCGAGAACTGCTGGGAATACTACCCCAACGCGGGCGTCGACTTCCTCCGCAAACTCTACCGGCGGGTCGCCGAGCACCCAAAGATCGAACCGGTCCGCGTGGGCGACTACCTCGAACAACACCCGGCCACCGACAAGCTTGGCCACCTGTTCCCCGGCAGTTGGATTCAGCACAATTTCGGCATCTGGATCGGTCATCCGGAGTGCAATCGGGCGTGGGACGCCCTGCATGAAACCCGCGCGTGGCTGGTCGACCAGACCGAAGCGGCCGAAAAACCGCCCGAGCAACTCCGCCGCGCCTGGGACGAGATGTTCATCGCCGAGGGGAGCGACTGGTTCTGGTGGTTCGGCGACTCACACAGCAGCGCGCAGGACAACCTCTTCGACCGGCTCTTCCGCAAGCACTTGCAGAACGTCTACCAATGCCTCGAGGAGACGCCGCCGCCCGAGCTGGCCAAGCCGATCCGTCAGGCCGGGCCGCATTCGCGGATGTACACCGAGCCCTCGGGCCTGCTCAACGTGAAAGTGGACGGCCGGCGCACCTACTTCGAGTGGATCAACGCCGGACATTATGTTTGCACGGGCGCCCGTGGCACCATGGCCATGACTGCTGAGACGATCATTAGAGATCTGTTCTACGGCTTCGATCCCAAAACGCTGTTCCTGCGGCTCGACACCCGGGGTGGTCCGGTGCGCGAGCAACTGGCCGAGGTGGAGCAAGTTCGCGTGAGCTTCCTGCAGCCGGAGGGCTTCGAGCTGCTCGTCTCGCACCCGGCCTGGAAGGAGCCGATCGTACGGCTGTACCATAACGACGTGCCAGTGACGGACGCGGGCGTGCAGGCGGCGGGCGATCTGCTGATGGAGATGTCCGTTCCCTTCCGAAGCCTGGCACTGAAGACCGAGGACCGGGTGCAATTTTGCGTGGAGTTGATCCGCGATGAGCAACCAATCGAGCGAATCCCCGCCGAGGGCGCCGTGGAAACACGCGTCCCCTCGGCCGATTTCGAGTTGATCATGTGGCAGGCTTGAGGAGAGGGGCGAGAAGCGAGACACTGAATATTCAGTATGCGGAACGCAGAACGAAGAATACTGAACAACGAATGGCTTGAACTCGTTCGACCATTCTGCATCCATCATTCATCCTTCTGCATTCCCCGATCCCCACGGTGCAGAGCCCGTGGGCTTGGTTGAACAATATCCAATACCCGATATCCAACGTCCAACATCCCATACTCCCCCATGCCTGATTTACGCAAAGACCCGATCGTCGGCCGCTGGGTGATCATCGCCACTAGCCGGGCGAAGCGACCGCACGACTTCGACACCACACCGCAACGCCAGCGGGGCCGCTTCTGTCCTTTCTGCGAGGGCAACGAGCGGGCCACACCCGACGAGATCCTCGCCTACCGCCGCCACGGCTCGCCGCCGAACGGCGACGGGTGGCGGGTGCGCGTGGTGCCCAACAAGTTCCCCGCCCTGGTCATCGAGGGCGAACTGAACAAGCGGGGCGAGGGCATTTACGACATGATGCAGGGCGTTGGGGCCCACGAGGTGATCATCGAGTCGCCCAAGCACGTCGTCTCCACGGCGGAACTCTCCGAAGAGCAGATTCGCGAGGTGCTCTGGGTCTATCGCGATCGGCTGGTCGATCTGAAGAAGGACCCGCGATTCGTCTACGGCATGATCTTCAAGAACGTGGGCGCGGCGGCCGGGGCCTCGCTGGAGCACACCCACAGCCAGTTGATCGTCACCCCGATCGTGCCGATCAACGTCTGGGAGGAAATGACCGGCTCGCTGGAGTTCTACAACTACCGCGGCCGCTGCGTCTTCTGCGACATGATCCAGCAGGAAATCGCCACCGAGAAGCGGATCGTGCTCGACACGCCGGGCTTCGTGGCCTTTTGCCCCTTCGCCAGCCGGTTTCCCTTCGAGACCTGGATCCTCCCGAAGACCCACGCCAGCCACTTCGAGAACATCCAGAAGAACGAGGTGGACGATTTGGCCGGGGTGATGCGGCAGGTGATCGGCAAGATCGAGTCGGCCCTGGACCAGCCAGCCTACAACTACATCATCCACACCGCGCCATTCGACACCCAAGAGTTGGGCCACTACCATTGGCATGTAGAGATTATTCCGAGTTTAACGAAGACGGCCGGCTTCGAGTGGGGGACCGGATTCTACATCAACCCGGTGCCGCCAGAGCAGGCGGCGTCGTTCCTGCGCGAGATTGAACTGGAAGTGGCCGAACCGAAAAATATTCCGGCCAGGGAAACTGGATAAACTGGGGGTAGGCTGCCGATTAGAAAAACGGCAACAACACCAGAGGCGATCGAGCCAAAACTCCCTCCCGGGAAGCGTGACTCGCCCGGTGTCGTCCCGTTGTCTCACCATCGCCCCCCGCCCCCAGTTCCCCAACGCCCGACATCATGCCGAACCGCATCCGACTCAGCCTGGTCCTGCACAACCATCAGCCGATTGGCAACTTCGATCACGTCTTCGAGCAAGCCTACCAGGACAGTTATCTCCCGTTCCTCGAGGTCTTTAGCCGCTACGACCCGCTGAAGATCGGCCTGCACACCAGCGGCTCGCTGATCGAGTGGCTCGATCGCCGGCATCCGGAGTATCTGGATCGTCTGGCCGAGCTGGTCGCCGCCGGTCGGGTGGAGATCGTCGGCGGGGCGTTCTTTGAACCCATCTTGGCCATGATCCCCGGCCGCGATCGCCAGGGCCAAATCCGCGGCTACAGCCGCTGGCTCGCTGATCGCCTGGGTGCCGACATCCGCGGCATGTGGGTCCCGGAACGCGTCTGGGAACAGTCGTTCACCCGCGACCTCGTCGATGCGGGCATCGAATACACCGTGTTGGACGACTTCCACTTCAAGTCGGCCGGCATGAAGGAATCGGATCTGCACGGCTACCTGACCACCGAGGACGAGGGCCGCGTGCTATCGGTCTTCCCCGGCAGCGAACCGCTCCGCTACCTGATCCCCTTCGGCCAGCCGGAGCAGACGATCGAGCACCTCGGCCAGATTGCCGAGCGGCAGCCCGACGCCGTGGTGGTCTTCGGCGACGACGGCGAGAAGTTCGGTACCTGGCCGGAAACCAAGAAACACGTGTACCACGACGGCTGGCTAGAGCGGTTCTTCAGCGCGCTGATCGAGAACCAGGGTTGGATCGACGTGTGCACGCCGGCCGAGGCGCTGGATCAGGTCGAACCGCTGGGTAAGGTCTTCCTGCCCGATTGCAGCTATCGCGAGATGACCGAGTGGGTCCTTCCGGCCGACGAGCAAAACCAGCTCCATCACCTCTCGCGCGAGATGGAGGGCGACGAACGTTGGCAGGCGATCAAGCCGTTCGTTCGCGGCGGGTTCTGGCGCAACTTCAAGGTGAAGTACCCGGAAGCCGATCGCATGTACGCCCGAATGATGATGATCAGCAATCGTCTGGCCGAGATGCAGGCTGCCGGCAACGCCAGTCACGAGCTGGAGCAGGCGCGCCAGGAACTCTATCGCGGCCAATGCAACTGCAGCTACTGGCACGGCGCCTTCGGCGGCATCTACCTGCCCCATCTGCGCGGCGCCGTCCACGAACACCTGATCCGCGCCGATAACCTGCTCGATCGGGCGGCCGGGCGCCAGGATACTTGGGTCGAAGCCACTGCCGATGATTACAACTTCGACGGCCGCGGCGAGGTCTGTCTGGCCAACGACCGGCTGCTGACGCTGATCCGCCCGCACGAGGGCGGCCATCTGTACGAACTGGACGTCCGGCGTATCGAACAAAACCTGCTGGCCACGCTGGCCCGACGCCCCGAAGCGTACCATGAGAAAGTGCTGGCTGGCGAGAACGCCGGCGGCGACGGCGAGTGTGCCAGCATCCACGACCGCGTGGTCTTCAAGCAGCAGGGCTTGGAGGAACGCGTGCAGTACGACAACCACGCACGTGAGAGCCTGGTCGACTTCTTCTTCGATTGCGAGGCATCGCTCGACGACGTGATGGCCCAGCGGGCTCCCCAGTACGGCGACTTCGCCCAGGGCGCGTTCGAGGCCCGAATCCGCCGCAACCCCGAGCGGATGCAGGTGCAACTGGTTCGCGATGGGCACATCGGCGAGCATCCCCTTCGGCTCACCAAGGGCGTGACTCTCGAGGCAGGCAGCCCCACGCTGGAGATCTCCTACCTGCTGGAGAACCTACCGCAAGATGCCACGCTCCATTTTGCCACCGAGTTGAACTTCGCCGGCCTGCCCGCCGGGGCCGACGACCGCTACTTCTCCGACGCCCAGGGCAATCGCTTGGGACAACTGGGCGAACGGCTGCAACTGGCCGACGTCGAAGGGCTCTGGCTGACCGACGAGTGGCGGGGGATCGACGCCCGGCTGCATACGAATCGCCCCACCCATTTCTGGACCTATCCGGTCGAGACGGTCAGTCAATCCGAGGGTGGGTTCGAACTGGTCCATCAGTCGGTCGCCGTACTGCCGCACTGGTACATCCGCGGCGACGAGCAGGGCCGATGGAGCGTGACCTTCCACCTCCAACTGGACACCGCCCGGGCTGAGCAACGGGCCAGCACCGAGCAGGCCGAGCATGCCCTGGCCGGGAGCTAACAACTCACGGACCGCGCGGGGATGCCAACCCTGCCCATTGCTTGGGTACCCGGCGCTCCCGCCCCAGGTGACCCACCGTTCATCCCACGCGGTTCAGCCGCTGCAATTCCCCGCCGAAGAAAGCGGCCGCATCATCCAACGTGGTGGCGGCCATGCGGCGGTTCGACTCACGGGTGTTCGAGCCCGTGTGCGGTGTGAGAACGACGTTGGGCAGCGTGCGGAGGTCTTTGACCGGATCGACCGGCACGTAGGGCTCTTGCTCGAACACATCCAGCGCCGCCGCTGCCGGACGACCCGACTGCAAGGCGTCGAACAAAGCCGACTCGTCCAGCACCATCCCTCGGGCCGTGTTGACTAACAGCGCATGCGGCTGCATCAGCGCCAGCCGTCGGGCATCGACGAAATGATGCGTCGCGGGGATGGCCGGAAGATGCAGGCTGACCGCGTCGGACTCGGCGAACACGCGGTCCACGTCGGTCGTGTAGTCGTCCAAGCCGAACTCCTCGAGCATCTGCTCCAGCGGCCGGCCTTCGCGTTGGGTCAACTCCTCGACCGGTAGGCAGTCGCCGGCGATGACTCGCATCCCCAGCCCGAAGCACGCCGCCTGGGCTACGCGTCGCCCGATCCGCCCCAGCCCGATCAGCCCAAGCGTCTTGCCCGAAAGCTCGACACCGCCGGGATTGAAGAACTCGCCTTGCCGCACGCGGGCATCGGCGGCGGGGATAGTGCGGGCCAGCGCGCCGAGCAGCCACACGGTATGTTCGGCCACACTCTGGTCGAGCACGCCCGGCGTGTTCGTCACCACGATGCCCCGCTCGGCCGCCCCGGTCAGATCGACGCTATCGTAGCCCACGCCGAAGCGGGCGATCAGGGCGGCGCTCTCTTGCCCCGCTTGTCGCGATTCGGCGGTGTTGCTCGCCAGAGCGTCGAGCAACGGCGGGCCATAGGGAACCACGCCGACGATCACCGCCCGGGCGCCGTGTTTCCGCACGGCTTCGGTCATAGATGATTCATCGTCGGCGGCCGCGACCACGCGAAATCGAGTTTCAGCGGCGAAGGTCTCTTCCGCCTTTTTGTATTCCGGTTCGGTGACGACAACGGTATCGACGGCGGTCTCTTGCATCACGGGGCGATTCCTTTCAATTAAGTTCGGGGGGCGCGGCGTCGAAGGGCACAATGCGGAAACGATGCCCGCGGATGGCCGCCCCGCCGCTGTGAAAGCGCAAACCGGCCTGCTCGAAGCCGGACAGCAGGCGGTGCAGATGGCCGAAGTAGACGTCCGTGACACCCTGCTCCGGGCCGTGGCCGATGCGACGCAGATAGCGGCTGATCTTCCGAGCGACCACCCGCGTCGGGTGGACGACATACGGCAGCGCGCGGGGCAGGCCGGTCACCATCGTCGCGCCGTAAAGCTGACTCCGCCAGGGCTTCATTGGCTTGTGGCGTCGCGGCTGCGAGCGGTGCGAAAGCAGGTCGTCGACCGTGATGATTTCGCGTCCCAACACATCGCCGTGCAGGAAGACGTTCGGCCCGTGGCGATGGAAATCGTGGTCCCAGGCCAGATTGGGCACATTGCGGTCGACCTCGACCAGATGACTGATGAACGCCTGGTGCGAATCATGATTTCCCAGCAAGTAATGGAAACGGCAGCGGGGCGCGGCGGCGGCCAGTTCGCGGAGCCAGCGGCCGGCCCAATCGACGGCCTCGTCGAGGGAGAGATCGACCGCCCAGCGAAAGTCGAAGATGTCGCCGCCGAACACGAACACCTCGGCTTCGGCCGCGGCGGCGCGGATCTCCGGCATGTAGCGCTGGGCATTCGATCGCCCGGCCAGGAGGTGCAAGTCGGAGATGAAATAGCCCTTCCGTTCCATTGTGGCTGAAGCATACCACGAAAGCCGTCCCGCCACCAGAAGCGACGGGCCACGCGGGTGCCACTGCTGGCTTGCCCAGCAGTGCCCGTGGTGCCACCCGTGTCCATCAAGTTGACATCGCAGCCCTGAGCGAAGAGAATGGTAGTCACCCGTCTGCCCGATCCCACCGATCACTCACCGACTCCGAGTCACCACCACACCTCCAGCATCGAAGGGCCCGCTCATGCCTTCCCCCGCCAGTGTCGATACGCATCGCTCCGCCCAGAATCTCCCGCGATTGGACCTTCCGGCCCGCGACAAGACACCCAGCCGGCGCGAGTTCCTCGGCCGGTCGCTGCTCGCCGGTGGTGCGGCCTCCGGACTGGCCGCGGGGTTGAGCGTCGCGCGTGGTGCCCACGCGGCGGGTGACGATCTGCTGAAAGTGGCGCTAGTCGGCTGTGGGGGGCGGGGCGGCGGGGCGGCGATGAACGTGCTGAGCAACAAGTCGCATCCGAATGTGAAACTCGTGGCACTGGCCGACGCGTTCCCCGATCGCACGGCGTTCATGGCCAAAGCCCTGGAGCGTCGTTTTCCGGAGAAGGTCGACGTGCCCGAGGAGCGCCGATTCACCGGACTGGACTGCTACCAGCCGGTGATGCAAAGCGACGTGGACCTGGTGCTGCTCTGCACCCCGCCAGGATTCCGCCCCGCGCAGTTCGAGGCCGCCGTCGAGGCCGGCAAACAGATCTTCATGGAAAAACCCGTGGCCACCGATGCCCCCGGGGTGCGGCGGGTGATGGCCGCCAACGAGTCGGCCAAGAAGAAGGGGCTGGCCGTGGCCGTCGGCCACCATCTCCGACACGAAGTGAAGCACCTCGAAGCCATCAAGCGGATTCGCGAGGGGGCCATCGGCCCGCTGAAGTTCATCCGCGTCTATTTCAACAGCGGCGGCGTGTGGGTCCGTCCCCGCAAGCCAGATCAGACCGAAATGCAGCACCAGGTGCGCAACTGGTATTACTTCAACTGGCTGAGCGGCGATCATATCACCGAGCAACACGTCCACGATCTCGACATCGGCAACTGGATGGCCGACGCCGTGCCGCTGGAAGCCAACGGCATCGGTGGACGACAGATCCGCGTCGGCCCGAACACGGGCGAAATCTTCGACCACCATACGGTCGAGTACACCTTCCCCAACGGCGTGAAGATGTTCAGCCAGTGCCGGCATCAGCCGGGCTGCTGGAACAGTTTCTCCGAACACGCCCACGGCACCCGAGGCGAAATCAACATCGAGGGCCATGGCAAGGCCGAGTTCCACATCGACGGCAAGCCGGTCGAAGTGGTCGAACGCGGGCCGGACGGGCATCAGATCGAGCAAGACCGGCTGATCGCCGCCATCGTCGCCGGCAAGCCCTACAACGAAGGCGACTACGGTGCCACCAGCACGATGACCGCCATCCTCGGACGCATGGCCACCTACTCGGGCAAGATCGTCAAGTGGGACGAGGCGCTTGCCTCGGACCTCGACCTCTCGCCGGAGCGTATCGCCTGGGATGCCCAACCCAAGTCGCTCCCCGGCCCAGACGGCATCTATCCCTGCGCCATGCCGGGCGTGACCAAGGCCTGGTGAGACGCGGCGTGAACTGATGCTCGGGCGTTGCTGGGCAAACGGTAATGCTCGGCAGCGGTGCGGCACAGCTGGCAGTCCAGGTGATTGCCCGCCGCCGGGCTGGTGCTTGCCCGCCAACGGCCCACTGTGCGTCTGCTGCGCGGCTGCTGCCGACTCGTCAACACCGCACCATCCCGCGGTCCAGTAGCGGCCAAACGCCGTGACACATCAATCTTGATCCGCCGCGTCGTTTTTGCTACTGTCCGGCACGAAACGGCGGAAACGATATGCGCACACCCCCCAACACTCCCATTTTGACCGAATCGCCTTGCCGCTTGGCCCTGGCGGTCGCGTGCTTTTGTGTCCTGTTCGCCCCACGCGCGGGCCTCGCCCAGGATCGAGTGGTCCGCTTGCCCGAGCTATGGCAGAGCGGTCCCACGCTGGACCAGCCGCCCGCTCCGCCGGGGATGATCGACGGAGCCGGGGCACCGCCCGAGAACGCGGAAGCGGAGTCGGCAGCCGTGTCCGCCGACGCGGCCAAGTCGGACGGCCAGGGCGGCGATGCGACCCCACCGGCCGGCGACGAGGTGCTGATCGACGAAAAACTCATCGAGCAGGAGCCCCCGCCGGAACCGCCCAGTTGGTGGCTCCTGGGGCCAACCTGGTATGAGCCAGTCAGCCTCTGGGAGGGAAGCCTGGAATTCGGATTGGACGGGACCGAGGGCAACTCCCAAACGCTGAACTATCGCGTCGGGCTCGACCTGACCCGCGAGAGCGAGTCGTGGGAAATCGATCTCGACCTGGACTACAACCGCAAGACAAACCAATCGGAAACCACCACCAATCGGGCGTTTCTCGACTGGCGGCTGGAACGCCTCTTCCATGAGTCGCCCTGGACCTGGTTCGTTCACGGCACGGTGGAACACGACGAGTTCGACCCCTACGACTTGCGGGTGACCACCGACACGGGTTTGGGCTACAAGCTGATCCGCACCGAGGCGACCAAGCTGACCGGCCGCGTGGGTGGTGGTTTTGCGCGCGAATTCGGTCTGCCCGACGAGGAAGAATACTGGGTGCCGGAAGCCACGTTCGGCATGCAGTTTCAGCATCAATTCAGCAAGCGGCACAAGGTGAAGCTGCAAGTGGAATACATGCCCGACGTCACGGCCTTCTCGGAATACCGCATCAATACCGAGGGCAGTTGGGAGGCGCTGATCGACGAGGAGATGAATCTCAGCCTGAAGCTGGCGATTCTGGACCGCTACGACAGCACACCCAGCGGGGGGAAACGGAACGATCTGGACTATTCGGCCACGCTGCTCTGGCAATTCTGACGCCCTGTCTGGCCGCCACGGAAGCCCCTAACCTCCCACCGGCAGGCAACTTAGGTCTCCCGCGTGATATTTCCCTCTCGGCTGCGCCCAGGGAAGTGAGCCACTACCGTGCTTCGCTTTCCCCGGAGCTTTGCAATAATGTCCACAATGTCCGAGCAAGAACCGACCAAAATTCTGCCCGACGATGCACTCGCCGACTCCACGGCGTCGGCGGAGGACCGCCCGCACCCGATCGACGAAGAAGCCACCCGCGTGGGGTTCCCGCTCGAGACCGAGGAGAATCAGCCCGGCGCGGAACATCCCGGCCACGAGGGACTCGCCTCGCGGAGCTTCATCGGACTGCTGATCACCCAGTTGCTCGGCGCGATGAACGACAACATCTTCCGCTGGCTGGCCGTTTGGGTAGGCAAGGGGCTGGTGCCGGAGGCCTACAAGGAAACGGCCGTCGCCTGCGGACTGGCGCTGCTCGTGCTGCCGTTCATCTTGCTGGCCGCTCCGGCCGGCTACGTGGCCGACCGCTTCAGCAAACGCCACGTGATCGTCGCTTGCAAAGTGGCCGAGGTGCTGGTGATGATCCTCGGCGTGGCCGCCATCCTCTCGGGCAATATCGTGGCCATGTTCGTCGTGCTGTTCTTGATGGGTTCGCAGAGCGCGATGTTCGGCCCGGCCAAGTATGGATCGATTCCGGAGATCGTCCGGCCCGATCGCCTCTCGGCCGCCAACGGCCTGGTGGCCATGACCACCATCGTGGCCATCGTGGCGGGGAACGTGATCGGTGGCGCCCTTTATGCAGCAACGACGCTGGAAAACTCGCCCCTGCCGCCTGGGCAATACAATTGGTGGATCCACGCCAGCGTGCTGATCGGCGTGGCTGGGGTGGGCTTGCTGGCCAGTCTGCTGATCCACTGGTTGCCGGTGGCCAGCCCCGACCGTGCGTTCCCAACCAATCCCGCCCGGGAAGCCGCCCGCGATTTGGGCACCCTCGTCCGCAACCGGCCGCTGTTCCTGGCGGCGCTCGGCACGATGCTCTTCTGGTCGCTCGGTGGCTTGTTCCAGGTGAACGTGGACTACTTCGCGTCGGATATTCTGAAACTCGACCCCGAGGCGATTGGCATTTTGCTCGGCGTGTTGGCCGTGGGCGTCGCCCTGGGCAACGTGACGGCCGGCTGGATTTCCGGCAAGCACATCGAACTGGGGCTCGTCCCCTTGGGCGCCGCCGGCATCGCCGTGGGATGCATCCTGCTGACGTTCGTCCCAGGCGGGGCAGGAGAAACCGAAGGCATCGACAAGTTCTTCACCGCCTCCTACATGCTCACCGGGCTTTGCCTTGTCGGCTTGGGCTTTTCGGCCGGCATGTACGACGTCCCCCTGGCCGCCTTCCTCCAATACGAAAGCCCCGTGCGGCAACGTGGAGCGATCCTCGCCGCCAGCAACCTGATGACCTTCACCGGCGCCTTGCTCGCCTCCGGGCTGTTCATGGCACTCAGCATGGCCTTCAGCGGGCGAATGATCTTCCTGCTGAGCGGCCTGGCCGTGCTGCCGCTGGTGGTGGTGATCATCGCCGTGATTCCTGGCGCCACGGTCCGCTTCTTGCTTAGCGCCCTCATGCGGCTGTTCTATCGCGTGAAGCTCGAAGGGCTGGATAACATTCCGGAAAAAGGCGGGGTGCTGCTCACGCCCAACCATGTCACTTGGGCCGACGGCGTGCTGCTGGGAATGAACTGCCCGCGACGCCCCCGCTTTGTCGCCTATGCCGACTACTTTCAGAACAAGCTGCTCGGCTGGGTCGCCCGCGAGGGGCGGATCATCCTCATCCGGCCGGGGCGGAAGTCGATGGTCCAATCGCTCCGCACGGCCCGCGAAGCACTGGCCGCCGGCGAGATCGTGGTCGTCTTCCCCGAGGGCGGGCTGACCCGCACCGGCGAGCTGCGCAAGTTCCAGCCCGGCTTCCTCACCGTGCTGGGCGATACCGGCTGTCCGGTGGTGCCCGTCTATCTCGGCGGACTGTGGGGAAGCATCTTCAGTTTCGAGCGGGGCAGGTTCTTCTGGAAATGGCCGCGACGAGTGCCCTATCCGGTCACCATTCGCTTTGGCAAACCAATCGACAAGCCCGAAAGCCCGGAGCAGGTCCGCGAAAGAGTCATTCAACTGGGGGCCGATCTCATGGAGCGTGAACGAAAAAGCAAGCCCGTCTTGCCGCGGCAGTTCCTGCGGATGTGCCGGAGGAACCGCGGGCGCGAGAAAGTAGTCGACCTGACCGGCGCGAAGCTCACCGGCGGGGGGCTGCTCACCCGCACGCTGATTCTGCGGCGGCTGCTCCGCCGCGAGGTGCTGGCCGACGACGAGCGGATGGTTGGCCTGCTGCTGCCCCCGTCGGCCGGCGGCGTGGTGGCCAACGCCGCCATGTCCATCGATCGGCGCGTGGCGGTCAACCTCAACTATTCGGCCTCCTCCGACGTGCTGAACCACTGCATCAAGGAGGCGGGCATCCGGCACGTGCTGACCAGTCGCCGGCTGATGGAGCGGCTCGAGTTGGATGTCGATGCCGAGTTGGTCTACTTGGAGGACTTCCGCGAGCGAGTCACCACGACGGACAAACTGCTCTCGGCGGCCGCCGCGCACCTGATGCCCATCCGCTGGCTGGAGCGCCATCTTCAACTACACAAGCTCAAGCACGACGATCTGATGACCGTCGTCTTCACTTCCGGCTCCACGGCCAAACCCAAGGGCGTGATGCTCAGCTATGGGAACATCGGGGGCAATGTCGACTCGATCGACCGCGCCCTCCATCTGCGACGCGACGACGTGCTGATGGGCATTCTGCCCCTGTTCCACTCCTTCGGCTACACGGTAACGCTTTGGACCGTGCTCGCGCTCGACCCCAAAGGCGCGTACCACTACACACCGCTGGAAGCCCGTCAGGTGGGCAAGCTCTGCCGGGATCATGGCGGGACGATCCTCATCGGCACGCCCACGTTCCTCCGATCGTACGCGCGGCGTTGCGATCGCGACGACTTCGCCACGCTAAACCTCGTGATCGCCGGCGCGGAGAAGATGCCGCTCGACATGGCCGACGCCTTCGAGCGCAAGTTCGGCATCCGCCCACTGGAAGGCTACGGGGCCACGGAACTCGCGCCGGTGGTGAGCTGCAATCTGCCCGCCGAGCGGGTCTATGGACCCAACGGCCAACCGCCGGCCGAGAATGGAAACGGCAATGGAAACAACAACGGCCATGCCACGGTGAGGGAAGGCACGATCGGCAAACCGCTGCCCGACGTCGAGGTGAAAATCGTGCACTTGGAGTCGGGCGAAGATCTGCCATTGGGCGAGGAGGGCATGCTCTTGGTCCGCGGACCGAACGTCATGCTCGGTTACCTCAACCACCCCGAGTGGACCGAGGAGTCGATCCGCGACGGATGGTACGTCACCGGCGACGTGGCCCGGCTCGACCGGCAAGGCTTCATCACCATCACGGGCCGCCAGAGCCGGTTCTCGAAGATCGGCGGCGAAATGGTTCCGCACCTGCGCGTCGAGGAGGCCATCGGCGAGATCATCCGCGCCGATGAATCACACCAGGAGCAAAGCACTGACGAGACGCCGAGCGAGCCGGCCGGCGACGACGGCGACAACGACAACGACGGCGACAACGACATGGGCGATCGTCAGGTGGCGGTCACCTCCGTTCCCGACGAGAAGAAGGGCGAACGGTTGGTGGTCCTGCACACCGGGCTCCCGCTGGAGCCCGAGGCAATCTGCGAGCGGCTACGGCAGGAAGGCCTGCCACCGCTCTGGGTGCCCTCGCCGGAGAGCTTCCGCCGCATCGACGAATTGCCCCTGCTCGGCAGCGGCAAGCTCGATCTGAAGAGCCTCCGCGAACATGCGGAGCGGGAGTTCGGCGTCGGAGGTTGAACGCCCGGCGGAGGTTGAACGCCCGCAGCTGCGAAGGCGGCCCGATTCAGCCACCCGGGCTCCGATCCAACCACCCGGTCTGCAACTGAGCAATCGGGCCTCGCCCAGGGCTTCACGCGTTGTCGCAGTGCGGCGCGCCCCGGCCCGCGGTGTTGCCGATTCTCACCACAAGCCCGCGTGGCCGGCGGACCACTTCTCACCCTAAGCCTTTTCCAGCATGCGGTTTGTGCGGTTTCTAGGGGCGGCCCAGCCTGGTCGGCATGGCGGATGCAATCATCTGGGGTGACGCTGCCCGCCTAACGCCGCAACACGGCAAACCGGCGGGCTTTCTCCGGCCTCTCTCCACTCGCCTGAGTCTCACCTCGAGCAATCGCATGAAAGAACGTTTCGCACGCATCGCCGCTCTGATGATCTGCCTGGCTGCCGGGACACTGGCCGCACGGATGCTGCCCGCTCACGCCCTCAAGGTTCCGTGGGACCTGGGCATGGAGTTGCGTAGCGGGGAGCCACGGGATTCAACGAATCCCCCTTTACCCGGCGAAGACCGCGGTCCGGCCCTCGCTCCTGATTCCACCGTCCCACTCGAAGCCGGACCGGAAAGCCCTCCTCCCGCCAGTGTCGACCCCGCCAGTCCCGCCGATTCCAGTCCCAACGATGCCGAACCGGCCATCGCTAATCCCGCCGGCGTCGCCAGCAGCCTCGGGCCATCCGGCGAGCCGACACTCGCGCCGCCGCGACCGCCCGGGCGGCCAATGGACGCGCGTCCTGGAAACGTCATCGTGGTCAACGTGGAAGTGGCTGCAGAGAAGTCGCCCAGATGAACCCCGGCGACGCCGCCTGGCCGGGCACTGAGCCCCCGAGAGCCGCGAGTTGGCCGCGAGTTGGCCCCAGAGCAGCCTGCAAACTCAGCCTATCTTACCCCGGCCCCCGGCCGCCAAACGATTGCCAAATCTTCGCCGCATCCGCCCGGAGAGCCGACCCCTCATGGGCCGATAGGAATTAAGGGTCCGCGCGGCCTCCGAGCGGCCGGACCACGCGCACGCCCCATCGGCGAACAGCCTCGTCGGGGGCCTGTCGTTTCCAAGGAGTCAAAAGGCGCTACGCCCTTTCAGGAGGATCGGGTTGATGACCACACGCAAAATCTCGCTCGTCATGCTGGCCACCGGCACGCTCTTCTGCGGCGCGTTGTTGCTGGAAAACACGGCTCGAGCCGGCGAGTTGACCGGCGAGGTCGACTCCCTTTGGACACTGACGAAGAAGGTCGCCAGCGATATCGCCCGCGATACGAAGCGGCGCAACTGCTGGCCCAAACCGTTCGTCTGCCCCGATCGGCAGGCGACGCGAGCCCCCTTCCAGGTGATGGTGGGGCACGGTTGGCGGCAACAAAACCTGATCGCCTTCTACCACTTCTCCGAGGGGGATGGCCAGTTGTTGCAGTCGGGCCGGAACAAGATCCGCTGGATCCTCCGCGAAGCGCCGACACCACATCAAACCATCTACGTGCAGCGGGCCGACGACGCCCAGCAAACGGCCAACCGCGTCGATCAGGTCCAGCAATACGCCATGGAACTCATGCCGCACGGCGAACTGCCCCTGGTGGTCGAGACCGATACCACGCCGCGCGGCTGGTCCGGGCAATGGGTCGACTCGATCGATCGCAAGTTCCAAAAGGCCACGCCCGATCCCGTCCTGCCGGAGGCCTCAAGCGAGAACAACTAGCTTGATGCTGGGTGACAGCTTGGGACCAGGGCACCCCGCGCGGCACGCGCGTGGGCTTCAACAGCGCGGTACAAAACGAAAGCCCCGGCCTTGCGGCCGGGGCTTGTTTTTTCGATGGCGGGAAAGGCCCTTGGTGGCCTAGACGCCGGCGGTCGCGTTTTCGGTCTTGAACCGCGCGACCAGGTCGCGGAGTGCCGAGGCCTGGGCCCCAAGCTCTTCACTGCTGGAGGCCATTTCCTCCGAGCCGGCCGCCGATTGCTCGGTCACCTCGGCCACGCCCTGAATCGCCTTGCTCACCTCTTGGGCGTTCGCGGCCTGTTCCACGGTGGCCGTGGCGATCTCGCCGATCTTCGCCGCC
>Ga0180430_10000219_pt1 | contig 66185 bp, 92 predicted proteins | sample SS_ome_9_FD_132999 | JGI IMG/M metagenome (GOLD analysis project Ga0180430, IMG submission 132999) | Hypersaline lake sediment archaeal communities from the Salton Sea, California, USA - SS_1_S_2 metaG | ecosystem: Environmental > Aquatic > Non-marine Saline and Alkaline > Hypersaline >...
AATGGTTATGAAGTGCGCTGAGGGTCATGCTTGGGATATCGAAGGGTCAGCAAGATCAGGAAGCTGGACAGCCAAAGCGCTTTGAAGGGACAGGTTGAGCAGGTGTCGAAGCCGCTCAACCCATATGCAATAAAGCATAAGTAGAGCTTAGGCTCTAGCGCCTAGTGGTGCGAAAACCTAAGCTCACCAATGCCCTGAGAGGGCAAGGAGGATAAGATGCAGAAAAAAGAAAATAGTAGCACAGTTGAGATTTGGGAAGAGGGTATGAAAGTTGAAATAACCAAGCCCTGCCTGCGCTATGGAAATCGTTGGACTTCCCGCTTGAGGTGGAGCGCCCCTTCCTGCAATAAACCAGAGGCGATAGAGGTTATGGTGCGCTTGCTTTCTAATGCGAAGCTGATAGCTAAAGAGCTGGACGCCAAAGCGCTTGCGCTTGCTGAGAAGCAGGCGGCTAAGGCAGCGCTTGAGGCATTGCCAAAGCGCTTTAGGGAAGAGGATATCCTCACCGCTTATTCCGGAAAACCCGGCTGTCGCTGTGGTTGCTTAGGGAAGTATTATTATACCCCTGCAAGCGCTGAGGAAGCTGGGAAAAGACGAGGCTACCCTGTGAGCGAGGACGAGATAAGCCCTCGGATGATCAAAAAGATTTCCACTATTATTCGTAAGAATTGGGACGAGGTTGCGGTTGAGCACGACAAACCTGAGAGCGAGATAATCCTCAACTTCCTAGATACGAGCAGGACCGAGGCTGGTCGTTACTATACCATATACCTCAAACCCGGCAGCCAGCTCACTTATTGAGCGCAAGCTAGCGCAGGTGTCGAAGCCTGCGCTAGCCATACCATAGAAACACTAAGGAGAGCTTAGGCTCTGAGGGGCAGGGTGCCACGAACCATAAGGAGAACAAGGAGGAGAGCATGAGGACAAACAAAAGTTTTACCAATGAGGAGATTAAAGAGTGGGCGCAGGAGATTTGGTTTAATATCGTCCAAAATGGAGATCAGGATAGCAAGACGATCATTTCTGCTACCGTTTCAGCGATAACCTATTCCAATATAGCAAGCGCTAAAGATGTAGGCATGGTTGCAGGGCGCTTGCTTAAGGCGCTCTATATTGCAAGGGCTTCATATTGGAAGGCCCAAAGGGAGCATGAAGCATTCTTAAGCCGTTGGGATTGAGGAAGCCTAAGGAGAGCTTAGGGTTCATAAGGGTGGTTGCCCTGAACCCTAAGCTGACTAAGGGTTAGAGCAGGTGAGGGCCTGCGCTTTGAAGCGCTAGGGGTGTCGCAGCCTCAAGCGCTTATTGACTAGCTTGGAAAACTGCTAGCAAGCTAGACGCCCAGCTGAAGATGAGGCTTATTAGGGTATAGGGTAGGGTGAGAACCACGCTTAGAAGTGCGTTCTGCACGTCCATATGACAGCCCTAGCTTGAGGGTCTGCTAGCATCAGCTGACCCGATCTCAGACAGCCTGATCGCAAGTCTGGCGACCAACACGCAGATCTGAGCGGGTGCCGAGCTTGGCCCACCCAATTACTATAAATTGATGCCGAGCTTGCCCTTGCCCTTTTTAATAAAACCAAAACATCGAACCAAGGAGGTGAAGATGAAGATGAAGAGACTGTGGGAGACCCGTAAAGGGGATCGGCTCCGTTTCCGGGGCGGTCCGTTATACGGGAGGGAAGCCGAAGTCAGGGACACAGGAGACAGCGGCTTTGGTAGCGTGCTTGTTTGGATCGCCGGCGTAGGTACGCTTCTTATGTTTGGCGAAGATTTACAACTTAAAGTGGAGGTAATAGATGGCGAATAAAGCAAAGGTAATAGTAACGGGTTTTATGTACCGCTACGCGAGGCGCTTAGGTGCGCCTAAAGTGCCAGCCCGGGAGTTTAGCCTATGCCGTTGTATTAAGCAGGGGCGGTTATTCCTAGCGTGGGCTGACAACGGGGAAGAGCTTGGCGTGATATTTGACGCTGAGATGATAGAGGACGTGGCGCAAGCGCTGAGCGAGTTGGGAGCGCTGAGGAAAGACGTGGCGCTGAGCGAGCTTGGCCGCTACCTCGAAGCGCAAGCAGTTTAATAAAGCAGTTCTAACCCACCCTAAATAAGGAGGAATTATGGAAGTCAAATACGGAAGGAAGTGGATAACGATTAAGGTTGAGACGTCGCCGATAAGGTGCCAGCCATGCGCCGCAGCCGTCAGCAGTTTGAATCGTGACCCATTGCTAGAGCCTAATGAGGTAATAATAATCAGGCCGGATATAGATATAGCCAATTGCGTAACCCACTATCATATAGATAGGTTGACGAGGGCTGAGTGCCGCAAGATGAGAGATGTAGTTTGAGGCTATCGGATCGAGGTGTCGAAGCCCCGGTCCGAGATACAAGGCTACCCTAGAACCAAGGTGGGTGGTCATACAGAACCGAGACTAAACAGGAACCAAGATTTATCATAAACCAAAAGAGCCCTGCCCCGGCTGAGGACTGAGGGCAGACTAACCTAGCTTAATAGTGCAGTAAAACCTAACCATAGGAGGTAAGTAAAATGGCAACAACCCAGACAGTATTGGAGTGCGTGAGAATCGCGATCCGTCAGAAAAGGAACGTGATTATCCACAGCCTACCCGGCACGGGGAAGACGTCGCTGGTCAACTTGGCGGCGCAGTTAGAGGAAGCCGACTTGATCCTCGGTCACCCGTCCGTTGCGAACCCGACAACCTATCAGGGTTACGGCTTTGATGCCGGGGACCATGCGGAGCACAAGCCCTACGGCGATTTGTATAAGCTGATGAATGTCACCAAGCGGACGGTTTATTTCGCTGATGACTTCGGGCAGGCTTTGGACTCGGTGCAAGCGCCTTTCCGTCAACTCTTTCACGGCGGCGAGCTAGCCGGGAAGAAAATCTCGGACGAGGTGGTAATCATAATCGCCACCAACCGCAAGGAGGACAAGAGCGGGGTCCGGGGTCTTATGCCGATAATGAAATCGGCGGCGGCTTGGATGCTTGAGCTTGACCCCGACATAGACGGGTGGAGTAAGTGGGCGCTGGCAAACAATATCAACCCTGAGGTAATAGCCTATGTAAGATTTGATCAGGATAATTTCGTCAATTTCAAAGCCACCCGGGATATGAGCAACTATCCTTGCCCGAGGACGTGGGAAAAGGTGAGCGACGTTCTTTGGGATGAATATCCGGAAGAGGTCCTGCCAGAGCTATTCTCAGGGCTAGTAGGAGAGCAGGCGGGCGCTAAGTTTTATGACTTTCACCGCAAGCACAAAGAGATGCCTAATCCGGACCTCATTATCCTCAAGCCGGACTCGGCTCCCATACCGGACGAGACTTCGCAGACCGATATTTTGTATGCGACCTGCGTAGCGCTTGCGGCCCGGGCGGCAGACGATACCATTGATTCAATCATTGCCTATGCTAACCGGTTACCGCATGAATTTTCCACCATGCTGGTTATGGATTGCGTAGAGCGCTTGCCGGAGACGGCGGCTTGCAGTGCTTTTCAAAGTTGGGCCGTTCAGCATAGCAGTATCCACAGCAGTTGAGCAGCCGTAACCCTAACCCGCTAGTGCTAGGAGGAGCGCTAGCGGTGCAGTAGAAAGACTAACCTAAAACGAGCGGTCATAAGGCTGCTCACAATAGCAAGATAGGAGATAAGAATCATGACAAAGAAAAAAGATGTAACCCGTAAGGCTGGAGCGACCATAACCGAGAAAGCGCTGATTGTTCAGCTGAGAGTCTCGATGTGGTCCGGGCAGAAGATAGACAAGAAAATCGGCGCTGAGGTTGCAGAGCTTCACAGCGTCAAGGTTGAGCCGGGGCGCTACAATAAGTTCCTCGTCCACCCCGATTTCCTGAAAGAGTTCCGGGCGATTAAGGAAGAGGTGCGGAAGTACCACACCCTTAATACGCTCCCGTGGGAAGACGGTGGTTATCGCCTGCTCCCGTCCGCAAACTATTTTCAATACCTCGAAGTCCTTACCGAGATACAGGGTAGGGCTGAGGCGGTTGCGGATAAGGTTGCGGCGCAGTTTGAGGGAGCGAAGCGGGAGTGGGCAAGCCAACTCAACGGGCTGTATGACGAGAACGATTATCCGTCCACTTCCGATATCCGCGGAAAGTTCGGCGTGCGGATTGAGTTCTCTCCCGTCCCGGATAAGGGTGACTTTCGAGTCGACCTCAGTAAGAAAGAGCTTGCCCGGATACAGGCTAGCACGGAGCAGGCAGTCAGCGAACGTCTTGCTGAGGCTCTCAAGGACCCCTACCGCCGGATAGCTGAGGCGCTGACTCACCTGATAGCGACGGTGAAGAAAGAGAAGCCGGTTATCCGGGAGAGCCTCGTTGGCAATCTCGTTGACTTGGTTACCCTCATACCGAAGCTCAATATATTTGACGACCCCGACCTTGAGGCCGTCCGGAAGCAGGTAGAGGAGAAGCTCACTAAGATCGATCGGGACACGCTTGCCGACGATCCTAAAACCCGGAATCAGGTCGCCAAAGACGCTGAGGCGATCCTCAAGAAACTCAAGGGCGTGATTTAAGACCCCGCCCAAGGAGGTAATAGCGGGGGAGGGTGTCGAAGCCCTTCCCCGCCCTAGCAGTATAAACCAAAACCCACCACAAGGAGGTGTGTATGAAAAGTAAGGCGAGTGTTGTTTTAAGTAAGGCCCGGTCCGTGATTGTCCTGCGCTTAGTTTGGTTCGCAGGTATGTTGCTAGGTATGCCGATGGTTGAGGACGGCTCCATTGAAACGATGTCAACCGACGGTAGCCGGATAAGGTATAACCCGGACTTCGTCCTCAAGCTGACGATGGACTTGGTTAAGTTCGTCCTCTGCCATGAGGTTGCCCATTGTGCTTTAGGGCATCACCTCAGGCGAGGCAACCGGGATCCGTACCTTTGGAATATAGCTTGCGACCATGCCGTTAACCTCATCATGAAATATATGACGGACAGACAGCGTAACCCGTTGTTTATCATTCCGGATTGGTGCTATTGCGAAGAGCGCTTTAAAGGGAAGTCAGCGGAGCAGGTATATGGCTTGCTAGTAGCGGCAGGGCACAGCAAGGAGAATCCTCCCCCCAAGCAAGACGGTTCCTCTCCCCAAGGAGGACAGGGGCAGGGACAGGGGCAGAGTCAAAGCCCTCAGAGCCCGCCTAAGCAAGGGCAAGGGCAGGGGCAACCGCAAGCGCAAGGGAAACCTACCCAGCCGCAGAGCGGGCAGGCTCCTAACCAGAAGCCGCAAGGCAAAGGGCAGGGGCAGGGGCAAGGCACCCCTCAACCCGGGCAAGCAGGCGGGAAAGGTTCGCAGGCTGCGCCAGACCCGGGCGGCTGCGGTGGAGTTGAAGATTATAAGAGTCCGGTTACCGGACGGGCCGCAAGCGAGCAGGAGAAAAGGACGGAGTTACAGCGCTGGCGGCAGAAGGTTCAGACAGCGGCGGCGGTTGCCAAGCAGGCCGGTTTTGGTACGGCAGGCATAGAGGCAATCCTCAGCGAAATATTTCAACCAACGATCAATTTCACAACCTATATCATTGATTGGCTAGATGAGATAGGAGCCAACGAGTACGATTGGACCGAAGGTGACGAGGACGCGAAACGGCGAGGGCTTTACGCTCCTAGCCTGCAGAGCCCAGAGCTTGGCCCGATAGTAGTAGTCTGCGACTCAAGCGGGTCAATGGATAAGGAAGCGCTGTGCGAGGTCGTGTCTGAGACGATCGGTTTTATGGAGCAGTTTGAGGTTGAGGTGCTCCTGCTGTGGGCTGATACCCAAGTCCATAAACCGCAGTCATTTAGTAGCGACGACCTTCCCCTCAAGCCGGAGCAGTTTGAGATACAGGGCAGGGGCGGTACTACTTTTGATATCGCCTTTGAGTATGTCGAGGAGCATGACATAGAGCCGAGCGGTCTGCTTTATATGACTGACGGCTATGCGAATAAGTATGCTAAGGAACCAGATTATCCCGTCCTCTGGGTCCTGACAAGCGACGGGAAAAAGACGGATCAATTCCAGAAGGAGGTACCCTATGGTGAGGTTGTAAAGATAATCAAATAGTCTAATGAGGGGCTAGGTGGGCGACGTGTCACAGCGCCGCCCACCATTACCTTGCAATTAAGCAAGGGCAAAGAAGGAGGACCTATGAGCTTTAGTTTTGATGTAATGGCGAGGGCGTTCTTACAATGCTATGCGGCCAATGAAAAAGATGAGAGACAGAACTATCTTTTCCATAGGCTGATAGAAGAAGTCCACAGCGCCAACCATGAGCTTGATGACACCCTTAACCGGAACCCGAGGATAAGGCGAGCCGCTAGCAGGCTTGATCAATACCTTACCCAGAAGTATATCAGCGAGGCTGAGGCGCAAGCAAGCAATGAACCCGAACAAGGAGGACCCGATGAGCCGGATAGCGGACAGAGTAAGAGTGGTGGTTAGGGAGGAGGAAGTCCTTTGCGAGTCCTGCAATACTATCACCGCTGAGGTGGTGAGGTGGAGCGACAGCGAAGGTGCCTTTATTGCGGACCGTTGTCCTTTTTGTGGCAAGCGGATTATGGATCCCCTCCCCGGGGAAGTAGAGCGGGAGTGGGAGCGCAAGAGGATAGAGCCTTGAGGAGACAGGAGGCGGGGCGGGAGCGTATCAAAGCGCTTTCGCCTCTTACTGCAGGAGGGTATAAAGAGGGCTAGAAAACCGCCCTCTCAGTGCCCGCCTGACGGGTTTACTAGGGTAACCCTTACCCTAGGTATTAAGAATAATCACTATAGATGACAGGAGGTGTCTAATGCCGACAGTTAAAGATCAGATAAAGAAGTGGCTAGGCCCTACAAAGCGCCCATTCGATCTTGTGGAAGCTATGAGACTAAGGCCCCCTGAAGAGATGATGGAAGAGCATATGGATTTCATCACCCGCCGCCTAAAGGATATTAGAGCCTATGCCCGATCGATCCCTAGCAAGATTGAAGGACTGAGCATGGCGCCCTTCCAAGATGCTACGGCAACGATCCGAGATATTGAAATCACAGTAGCCAATGCCGAGGACGAGCTTGAGCGCTTGCAAGGTGAAGCCGCCAAGGCTGAGGATAAGTATGCCGAAGCCTACCGCCTAATTCAAAAGACTCACGTCCGCTGTCCTCAATATGGCTGGCAGGAGGTTGTCCATGCGATGGACGTAGAATCTCCCGAAATCCTCACCCATAAAGGTGACCCTTATATAGTCTACCAAAGGCTTTGGTATCGGTTAGCTGAGGATGGTCGCGAAATAGCGATGTATCAGAAGGTAAAGATGGAAGACTTGCGCAACCTTGAGACAGGGAGAGGGTATGACACGGCATCTTATTGTAAAGGCTGTGGCGCTGAGGTAAGGGAAGTGGCTAACCCTAGAAAATGGCAACACTGGCACCCAAATATAAACTGGAAATAACCAATAACAAAGGAGGGGAGAATGGCTTTATACGCCTATAAGACAGACCACCCAGATTGGTTTGTCTATTATGACAGTAAGGCGATGTTTGAATGCGCCTTATGTAAGCGCAAGTTCCAGACAGGGAACAAGATTAAGTACCTGCTCTGGAAGAAGGAGATGGATAACGGGAAGGTTGAAATCATTACCTACCGAAGGGAAACGCTCCGGAAGAGTTACAAAGGCCCTTGCCCGCGATGTGAGCATGGGCACCTAGTATTCTTAGGCTGGCCTGTATATGTCAGGAACAAGAGCTTTAGTACGACCCTAGGGAAGATTTATACCAAGACCCTCAAGGGGAGACAGAAGGCGATTGATTCCCGGCTTAGAAGAATCAAAAAGGACACTAATGTCAGAGCGGTGTTCAAAGAATAAGGAGGACACAATGGGAGACAGATGGGTCTATAGGTGGCTCGTGCCTAGCGGGACGGACCACACTAAGGAGTATGTCGTCTCAGTAGATAGGCAAGGGCGCTATGGCTGCTCATGTTGGGCGTGGCGGAGAAATCGAACCTGCAGGCACATAGAGCAGGTGATGATGGACCCGGAATCCTACGGCGGTAAGATGCCCGTAGGCATCCAGACCCGGCAGCCGGCAAACAAACCCGCTCCTAAGGGAGGGTATAAGATAGCCGACGTCTTGAGAGTCCGAGGTGCGGTGCTCCTTGCTATTGAGGTGACAAAAGAAGCTCCTAAGAGCGCCCTAGATCGCCTAGAACTATTAGGCGATTCTACAACGGCTATGCGGCTTGATATTGAAGGGGTGGCAAACCTTTTCCAGTATTTCAAACCGTTCCTGCCGGGCTTAACTAAAACAGCGCTGAGGGAGATGTTCACAGACTATAAGGAGAAGTTGAACGCCCGAAGAATTATGACGGCGAACAACGAATCTGTGGACAAGGTCAAGAGCCAAAACTGTCAGCTTATCGCTGGCAAGGCGCTCTTGAGATATCTCCATGCGCACAATCCTAAAGACCGGATACCAGATAAAGAGCTTAGACAGAGACCACTGGTGAAGGTCATCGTAGAAGTGTACCGGGGCAATCAAGGATTTGTATTCAGCGCCCCGGTATTAGAGTCCAACTTCGGCAATGCTTTGGAGAACGAAGACGACGAGGTTTGAATAATAGCTAACCCTCAACCCTAACCAAGGAGGCTAGGATGCTGACAAAAGGACAGCGGGTTTACTTTGGGACGGACGCCTATCTATTCTTGAAGGACTATGGCAACGGCTATGGTTCCTTCAAGCCCTGTTTCCCAGTAGCACGGCAAGCGGGACGGCGGACCTACTCCCGGAGGAAGTCCACAAAGAAGCGCACGCTTCGGTTCAACCAGTTGACTACGGCCCGGTAGGACACTGATCGGGTCAGAATCAGATCAGATCTGGTCTGGCGGAACTGGCGACGAACCCATCAGATCTGATAGGTGCCGAGCCCCTTACCCCAAACTTTTATAAAATATTGCCGAAGGGTAAGGGGCTGGTTTTTATAAATTCTTCACACTTCTTCAAAAAGAAGAAAGGAGGTGCTCTACAAAACAGAAGTTGAGTCAGAATAACCTAAACAACCGCGGGGCGACCATACCCCGCAAAAAGGAGGACATAATGAACGAGGAAGCAATTTTGGCAATGAGGTTCGACGACCTTGAGGACAGCGACATCCTGAGATTAACCGACGCTGAGATACAGGAAGTCATAGACTTTCGGTGCGCTCAGGAAGGGATTAAACTCCCTAAGGAATTACCGCCCCGCCCGGAGGACTCGATTGATAAAGAGCTTGAGAGAGAGACCCTCTTTCAGGTCAAGCATGGAGGGCACGACATTATCCTGCTTGCTGATCGGGCGGACGCCGAAAAGGTAGTTAAGTTCCTGACGGGCATGACCCCGATAGGGACCGACTACGATTATAAACTGGGCTATAAGTATAAATATGCTCAGCCTATCGACGGAGACTTTAGTATTGAAAATAAAGTGCTCTATAAACTCGAACCCCTCACCCGGTTCAGCGAAACTCTTACCTTGCATAAGAAGAAAAGGGAAGAGTATGACGCCGTTAAATCCTTCAACGATAAGGTTGCTTCCCAGAAGGAGAAGATATCCGACGTGGTATGGAATAGGGTTCAGGCTGCTCGGGCAGAAGCTCAAAGAGTAGCTGAGTATAACGCTACCTTTGAAGAGTATGTCAAAGTAGCTAAGGGCGACAGGGAAATGGCAATGACGTTCATGCTTAAAGCCTACGGCGACGATCTGCCCGACGGTTGGTCCCCGGAAGAGAATCAAGAAATAGAAGAAGCCTAGATCAAGGCACGCCTAGGACCAAGGTAACGAATCAAGTTTAATTGAGAACCGAGGTTGCCCTGCAACTAAAACCAAAAAAAGGAGAAAAAGTTCTTGCCTTTTATGGACATATCTTCTTATAATGCTCGCCCACACACCACTAAGGAGGTGATTATATGAATGTCAATTGGGTAGGTGCTATTGAGCGCCGCCTAGAAGAACTTGGATTGGACGATAAGGGCTTTGCTAAGGCTTTGAAAGTGAGCCCTTACCGAGCAGTTCAGATTAAGATGTGCTCAAGGCCATCTAATGCGACGGTGCGACAAGTTTGTAAGGCTCTCAATGTTACTCCTAAGTATCTAGGGGTGCCAAAACCCGTAGCTAAACTCGTCCAGCTAGGGTGGGAAGTAAGGGACCTTGCTATTCATCTAGGGACGACCGAAAATAATGCCGCCGGAATCATAACGAGACTTTCCGACGGCTGTAGAGTCTCTCCGCAAACCTTAAGCAAGGTAGCGGCAGTAATGGGGGTCAAACCGTCATACTTTTATGACTGACCCTAAATCTAATGACCAAAAGGAGGACAGGTCATGACTAAAAAGAAAGCCCCCGCCGAGGGAAAGGAAGAAACAGGTGCGGTTCTGCCTGTGAATAAGAACTCAAAGAAGGCTGACTTATTGGAATATGCCACGGAAACCGGCATTGCGGTCAATAAGTCTTGGGCCAAAGATAAAATATGGGAGGCTATTGAGGCGGCCTCGACTACGGAGATTGTCAAAGCCTCCGGGGGAGATGCGACACCCTTCCTCGTATTTGACTCCGAAGACGATCACCAAATTGCTCTGTCAATGGCAGGGCAACTCGCTGATAAGTATGTCTACCACTTCAAGACGAAGGGCAAAGAGCTCTTCGGGCTGTCTAAGGTGGGAGTGGAGATGGCTTGCCAGCATCTGCTTACCAAGTATGACATTGCCTACCGGGTCCTCAGCACTCCTACCATTATAGAGGACGCCGAATATATCCGGGCCGTAGTTCAGGTTGGGAGGTTCGACCTGCGCGGTTGCAGGAACGGCAACGGTGGCGGTGAGGTGATGCTCGACAGCGCTATCGGTTCTAAGCGCCAATGGAAAAAGCAGAGCATATGGAAGGGCAAGGGTGCCAATGCGAAGCGGATAGTAGTTGATGATCCGTTTGCGTTTGAGAAGGCTGTCAGCAAGGCCCAGCGCAACGCTCGGCTCTCCCTTATCCCTTACCCCTTACAGCTTGAGATTATTGAGATGTTTAAGCGCTTAGACGGCGGTAGCCACGTCAAGCAACTCAATGACAGAGAGGTGCGCTTCCTCACCGACGGTCAAAAGCGCTTCCTCGAAGCGACAGCGGCCGAGAAGGGTATCTACCACAAGGGCTTACATCAGATAGTGGTTGATAAGTTAGGGTATAAGAGCCTTAACGAGGTCAAAGTCGGCGACTTCGATCAGCTTAAAGCGGAGTTGATGCAGATTGAGACCAAGGCTGTCGCCTATGAGGATATCCCGGAAGAAGTAAGGGAGGGTTACGCTATCCTCGGCTACTCTCAGGCGAAGCAGGTCCAACATTGGACTGCATGGATCCAGAAACAGAAAGACCCGGTAGTAGCTGTCGAGAAGATGGTTAAGGCGATCAACGAAGAGATCGACCGCCGGCAATTGGACAACTAGGGAGGCTATAATGGCAAAGAAGAAAAAAGACCCACCCTTAGCTTATTCTTATAGCAAGCTGAGGAAATATAACGAGTGCCCGCGGGCGTGGTATATCATCTATATCCAAAAGCGCCCGCAGGTAATGGCACCTCCGCTACTGCTCGGCGGTGTCGTTCACGAAGCAACAGCATTCTATGACACGGTTTGCTGGAAGCAGAAAGTAACTCACTCCCTAGGGGATTGGAAGGCTTGCGCAAAGAAAGCGATAGGCCTGTCTAGTCCTCCTTTAACCTCAGAGCTTGAAGAAGAAGTCTATCAGCTAATGGAGTCTTACGTATCCTACCACGAACTCGACCTCAAAGGCCTTATCGGTATTGAGGAGCGGATAGCCCTTAATAGTTCCCTCGATGAGACGGGTTGGGTTGCAGACGACGCATGGTTTAGGCTGATACTCGACAGGCTGTGGATTAACAAACACATGGCCCTTATCCGGGACGTTAAGACCAGCAATGAAATGAAAGCTGACGTGTTCCAGATAGAGTGTTATTCGTGGGCCGTTCTTATCCAGTATCCTCAGGTGCAGGAGGTATATTGCGACTTTGACTTTATAAGGTTTGAGCATATTACCGACCCGGTAGTTTACACCCGGGACCAACTACCCATGCTGCATGATAAAATCATGTCGCGGGTGGCGCAGATAGCTGAGGACAAAAAATGGAAACCGAGGATTGGAGACCATTGCCGGCGGTGTGGGGTGAGGAATTACTGCCCTGCTATGAAAAAAGGAGCGAAGCCGGTGCGGTATCCCTTTCCAAGAAACCAAAAGGAGATAGATAAAGTAGTCGAGGACTATTCGGTAGCCAAGACAATAGCGGAAGACGCTAACAGCGCTATCAGGGACTATGCTGATGCCGTAGGCGACTTCAATAGCATTGGCAGGTCTTATAGATGGTCCTCAACGGTGTCATGGAAGAAGCTCAATTCCAAGGCGCTCTTTGAGGCGCTTGAGACTTTGGGTATTGAGCCTATGCGGTTCTTCAAACCGGACATGGCGGCTCTGAGGGGCCTTGCCCTTGAGAATGAACAGGTCCTTAATATCCTTAACAGGGAAGGAGAAAAGAAGTTAACCACTAGGCTTTCGAGTACCATCATTAAGGAAAAATTACCTAAATAAAATTATAGCTGATCGGCGTTAGTAGCGCCGGGGTTAGATGCCGCAGTTATCGTTTCCATTGCGGTGTGCTCTACTAAAGCACAAGCTATCACGGGACGAGTAGAAGGGAGCCGGAGTAGGGGAATCCGGTACAGCTATATCAATAACCTAAAGGAGGGCAATATGCCGCATTACCGAAAAATTAACGTCGATTATAATATCGACTCAGACGAGGCTCGGGTTTGGGAGTGCCCCGTTTGCGGGTGCTCTTATGCTACTCCCGAAAAACAAGCCGTTGCTGAAACAGTTCCTATATGCCGGAGCGGCTGCGGATATATATTTCATTGGGGACGTAATTTAGGCTTGTAACAACAAGTCTATAACAATTGGAGGACATAATGACAAAAAGAAACACGCTCAATTTTGAGCAGAAGGTAACGTGCGACCAATACGTTAAAGACCGCAAGGAGCACCTATGTGCTACCCGTCCTCATAGCGAAGACCTTGCTAAGACAATGAGCAAGGAACTCGGCTTTAAGATTTCGCCGAGCAACGTGAAGGGGGTCTTGCGGTATGCGGGAGTGAAGTTTACAGCCCGCAAGAGGTTCTACCGGAAGCGCACACCCAAGGTAAGCCCTGTCCTCTTGCCGCTAGCAAGCCTAGTAGTTGAGCTTGCCGACATGGGAGGGCTGTTTATCCCTCAAGAGATAACCGACTTTATCGCAGAGCAGGAGGCCGCCAATGGCAACGAAGGAAAGAATGATCTATGAGTACCTCCGAAAAGGTAAAGCCCTCACCCAAGACAAGGCAAAGGAGATGTTCGGAGCGAGTAGGCTGTCCGCGGTTATCTACCGCATAAAGGATAAAAGGGGAAAACAGTACCCTGCCGACTTCGATATCCAAGCGCCCACTGTAACGGTGAGGGACCGATTCGGAAACGATTGCCACGTCGCACAGTACCGTATGACCTTTGGAGGGCAGTGTGTATTACCCTTTTAACAATTGAAAATCAGGGCGAGGGGTGGCCGCTCAAACTTGCGAAAGCCCCTCAGCCCTTCAAAGGAGGAACTTATGCGAATAAGATTTGTCGATGCCGACAAGTGGAACGACCCGTGGCATTGGAAACTCCCCCCTTTAGCGAAGCTCGTCAAAGACTTTCTTCATTGCTCTTGTGATATGGCTGGTTTTTATAAATGGGACGCGGAGTTTGTAGCAAGCAAGATAAAAATAACGCCGGCCGAAGCCGAGCAAGCGCTCGACCAACTTATCACCTTAAAAGATGGGGAGTATAATAAAGTCTTTTTCCGGCGAGAAGTAGTTTACCTGCACGACCATATATTAGTGCAAGACCCTAACGGGTTAACTATTAGGAATGCCGCCCATATAGGGGCTATTAAGCGGCTCCTGTCAATGTTTCCGTCCTTCCCTGAGTGCATGGAGCACCTTCCGGCAAACTTCTCTAAGATGCTAGATGACGCTAAGACACGGGAGGCAGAGATAGGCGGGAGCGGTAAGCCGACAGCGGCGGCGTTGAGGGGCTTGATGAAGAAGCTCGACGAAATACTTCAAGCCAATAAAGACCTACAGGCACCCATGCCCCAACAGGCAGAGTTATTCGAGAGAGAATTGCCTACCGGCATTCGGTACTGCTTGCGCCTGCTCCAATCAGTTAAGAACTATCCTTTTGAGAAGGAAGTCGATACCAAGCTCCTGCTAGATATTATGGCAGACTTCGGCCCTGTCCAGTTCGTTGAGACTATAAAGCAGAAGATAACTTGGTGGATCGATAACCCGATTAAGAAGAAGAACAATCCTCGGCTGCAACTCCGCAATTGGTTTGTAGTCAGGGACAGGATAGGGAAGGAGCGGGGAGAGAAAAAGAAGCATTGGGAGTGGGTCAACGATCAGGAAAAGCAACAGGAACAGCGGACTCGGAAAAGCATCGAGGCCCGCAAGCGCCAAGCGGCTAAGGAGGAAGCCGAACGGGACGAGAGAGTGAGGAAAGAAGCTATCGAGTTCCGTAAGTGGGCGCGAAAGAATTGCGACAAGAAGGACATAGAGGAATGGATGAAGAAGATGGAATGCGAAAAAGGAGTCGCAATATATTTTATGAATAAAGAGCGCAAGGCTCTCGGTAAAAGACCGTTAGCCGGAGCAGTTAATATCTAGGAGGTGTCTATGCTTTCATATGACATAGATAGAAGCTCTTACCTCAGAGCATTATTCGCGGCGTCCAAAGCTAAGGACGTCAAACTCAATGCTTGGGAGAAAAAGTTCGTCCGAGACACGTGCGAAAATATAAGGTTTTCTCCTAAGCAGAAACTCATTGTTACTAAACTATTCAATAAATACGGGGAGGTGAGATAAATATGTTTACCGGACTCTTTAAGAAGTTATTCGTCTGCAACCAGTGCGGGAACGAGGCGTATGATTATCCCGCCGAACCTGTCTATAAGACTCTCAAGCGCTGTGGCTGCTGTGGGTCTTATATGTCTATCGCCCCTGAGCCAATCGAAGGAGATGAAGATAATGAGGACTGAAGAGGACGCTCTCCGGCTTGAGGTTATGCGAGGGGTAATCATAGGCTGCATGACGATTGAAGATGCTCACGACTTACTGCTTGAAGCCGCCCAAGCTACCAGAGTCGGAGTGCCTATAAAGTTTATTATTGAGGCGGTTAAAGATACTTACCAGACCAAAACCAAGGAGGGCAAGATATGAAATGTCCGTGGATGCCTAAAGTTATTATTAACGTTGAAGAAACCGGGAGGGAAATTCATACCATCAGGTTTGGCTCCCACACTACAGAGTTTCAGGACTGTATAAAGGAAAAGTGCGCTGCCTATTTCAAGGATGAGGGCGGGGAGGTTTGCTTGAGAGTTGAAGGGGGTCTTAAATGACGTTACTGGAAGCGCTTATAGACGGTTATATTGAAGCCTCAACGTGGGCGAAGGAGGACCACTTTCAAATGGCTACGGCTAAAGTGCTTGATGCACTAGCGGCATATAATCTGCTTGCTTGGTTTCACGCCTCACCTAACGTCTACCGGCGTGCCTTGCAAGCTAATAGGGTTAAGGCTATGCGGGCGGGTGCCCTCGGTAAGAAGCTAGGAGTTAAAGCCGGGGTATTCGACTGCATTATCTACTCCCATAAGCTGGCAATAGAGCTAAAACAGCCTAAAGGGTACGCCTCTCAAGACCAGAAGGATTGGGCTGAGCTTGCGACCCATTGGGGCTGGACCTGCATCGTTGCCAAAAAGGCAGAGCAAGTAATAGCCGCTCTCGCTGATAAGAAAATCTTAGGAGGTATCAATTATGGCGAAGTGTAAATCTTGCGGGGCTGAAATAATATGGTTTAAGATGGTTAAAACTGGAAAGAATATGCCTGTTGACTTGCCCGGGACGAAGGCAATCGTCGCAGTATCAAGCGAAGATAGCCCTCATGGAATGATGGTGACGGCATATACACCACATTGGGCAACTTGCCCGGCGGCAGATTCTTTCCGCAAAAAGAAGGAGGATTAGAAAATGAAAGCATCGGAAGTCGAGACACCGGAGCTTGAAAAAATGAGTGCAGTTAAGAATGAGAGCCAGAAGATAGGCGAGTTTTTGGATTGGCTCGAAAGCAAAAAGAAGGTGGCCCTCTGCCTGCGGCATACCCATGACGACGGTTGCTATTTAGGGCACGACGACGACGGCAATGAGCAGATGGAGCCGTTGCCGCTATGCGGTTACGAGAACGGTTCGCTTATGCCCTTCTTCTATACCATAAACGAACTGCTGGCCGAGTTCTTTGAGATCGACCTTAAAAAAGTCGAGGAAGAAAGGCGGGCGCTATTAGACGCCATCCGGGAAGAGAACCTGCAGAGGGAAAGCGTACCTGCATGAGGATAACCATACCAACCTGTAAGGATTGCCCGTTGCAGGGCCAGAACTGCGCCTTCAGGCAACGATTGAAGGCTGACCTTGCCCCGGTAAAGGGAGTTAAGCTGACGGCCCGTATTACCTGCCCTGACTATGGAAAATTATACGACATAGGAGATGAAGTAATTATCCAAATCCATGAATTTTATCCCGGTGGTTACGACCCTTGGGATCAGATGTCGTGGGAAGTTCACTCGACAGCGGCAGGCCGAATAAAGGTTAGGCCCAAGCGGGGCAAGCGGTTCTATATCATAGACCTCAATAAACCCGTTACGGTTGACTACCCGCCTGACGGTAAGCCAGTAACTTTAACCTATACCCAGAGGGCGGCGAATAAAATAACGAGGTTCATGAGGAATAAAATTGACCCCTGCGAGCATTGCGGGAGCCTCGACCACGTTAAAAAAGATTGCCCGAAAGTGTGGCCCTTCTAAGGAGCAGATAATGGAAGATGAATATTATATTTGGAGCATAGAAAATCAGGCGTGGTGGAAGGCGGGCTGGGCTGGTTATGCCACGGATATACGAGCCGCAGGGACTTACGATAGGACACAGGCGAATGCTGTCCTTGAAGATGCCAACTTAGTCAGGACGGAGGAAGTAAAAATCCCCGTTTCTGCCACGGGACTATACTCTATAAACCTGCACAAAGACCTTGAGCTTTATTTAATATGGAACCTGCTCAAATCTGAATGGAAAAACTTTAACCAGTATTATCCCGGCATAAAAATGGCAGGATTATACAGCATAAAGAACGGGAAGAATATCCTGCGAACTTCCAACGCCGAAAGAACCACAGAGGTTTTAATACCTCTTAGCCATGTAATAACGGAGGACGAAAATGGGAGCAAAATACCCGTTACCAGTTAAGGGAGGCATAGTGCGCTCTAATAGCAAGCGGTGCCTCAAGATTTTCTGCAAATCTAAAAACTTGTCTGAGAAATGGATTAAGGAGGATCCGATAACAGGCGAATACTTTATCCGGCTGAGAAACTCCGGAAAAGGATAATAATTTATGGCGATAGATCAACAACTTAATGCCCTCGATATGGTTATAAAGAGGGTATGGACACAATGGTCAAAATGCCCTGAGAGGGAAGACGCCTACCTTTCGGTAAAGCGGCAAATCTATAAGGCGTTAAATCAATCAGGCTATGTCCTAAAGGAGGACCAAAATGGCGAATAACGACGTAACAGTTTATAGGCTTAAAGTAGTAAAGACAACTCCAAAGGCTCTGCTCGTCTCGGTACCGGGCTGGAGTAACGACGTGTGGCTGCCTAAATCTCAGCTACTCCCGGGAACAGATATCAGCAACGAGGGCGACACCGGGAAGGTAGTAATCCCGGAGTGGCTTGCGGGCGAGAAGGGCTTCGGCGAAGCTCTGCAGGAAGTCGGCGATGATGATGCGCCCCCGCCCTTCGGCGATGAAGATACCCCTGCATTCTAAGGAGGCGCTATGATAACAGGAGCGTATGTCAGAGCAAGACGCAATGGTAAGTTCGGCAGTTTCGATATAGCCGAATGCTCAGAAGATGAACTCGATTCATTGGCCGAGCTCTGCCCGCTTGACGGGTGGAAGTGGACTAAGTTTCTCGTCCGATGGATTCAGGAAAATGTAAAGGAGGGTTGTGATGCCTGCAAAGAAAAAGAAAGTGACCGCGGCTAAGAAGCCGAAAAAAGAAAAGATGCCCAAGATTAAAGACGAGATGTGCTATTGCGGCCATCTTAAGAGTGAGCATGAATATCACGTTGGGGCGAATACCCCGGCTAACAAAGGCATGGGGAAGTGTACCAAGTGTGCCTGCTTTAAGTTTACTTGGTGCGCTTATATCTACTAGAAGTTTTAACCTAGGAGGAATTTATGGTAGCAAGCAATAACGAGACCCGGCACCTATACAGGTGTCGGTATTGCAATTATGGGACCTTTTCCTATCGTGGATTAACTATCCATATGGCAAAGGCGCACGGGACGTTTAAGGAAAGACTCGTCCTTTGGTGCGATCAATTAAAAAGGAGGACACAATGAATAAGAAAAATCTGTGTGTGGTCAAAGCCGTAAGCAAAGACGAGACCCGTTATATTCTCAACGGCGTTTGCTTCGACAAAGACCACACCGTAGCGACTAGCGGCCGAATGCTTGCCGCTGTCACCTACCCCAACGGGGAGGAACCGGGTATGGATAAGCTCTACCCGGTTATTATCTCTAAGAAACAGGTCATTGAGATAGACAAGCTCTTCGATAAGAAATCCGTCTTAAGCCTTGCCGGAGAGAAGGATAGTTGCACCCTCACCCTCACCCGGGAAAAGGACAAAGTAGACTTGCAGTGCAAGCCTCTTGAGGGGCGGTACCCTGCTTGGCAACACGTGTTTCCCAAAGACCCGCCTGAGCTTACATTATCCTTTAGCCCTTATCTATTGGGGGAGATATGCTCCATGGCTACAGCCTTTCACCGTGGAGATAAAGGTGTGCCTCAGATACGGATTGAGGCTTGGTCTTACAATGACCCTATAGTAATCAGAGCGTCCTCGGCTGAAACAGGACAGGACTTTATCGGGGTAATAATGCCTATGCGGGACAAAGAAGTCCAAACCATTGCCGAAGCTAAGGAAGCAGCCGAATACCGTGCCCGGCACGAAGCAGGCATGGCTGAGGCTGCGGCTAAAAATCTGATTATAGAGTTAGCTGACATAGTGCAAGACTATGCCTTGAGGGAGCAAGAGCCTATTACTCCCGCTACTGAGGCAGCCTTAAAAAAGGCTAAGGCTATCAAAGAGGGAGGGAGCGCTAATGAAGCCTCAAGCGAAAAAGGCTGAGATGAATAAGCACGACAAGGCTAAGGTAAAAGAGTTCCTGCGCGGGCTTATCCTCTTAGTAGACAGGTCAAAGGAAGCGACTATAACCCAATCAAGGGGATTAGATCGTCTCCCCGATCGTTTTGGGATAGCCGGGTACAAGTGGGATAATTCTATTACAGTAAATATCCAACTTAAAGGAGTCCGGACCCGGAAAAAGAGAGGGAGGAAAAAAACAACAGGTCGTTTCAAAACCCGGGGCGCCCTCGAGGAACGGATAATGTTCTACTACTTCGAGGACAAACAGAGCCTCAACGCCTGCGCCCAACTCTGCGGGGTAAGTTTCGGGACTGCAGAAAGAATATTCAAAGAACGGTGCCACGATTATACCATTGATAAATGGGGAAGTGGCACTGAATAAGGAGGACAATATGGCAACTATCATAGACCTTGACTGGCTTATAGTAATCCCTGAGCACCTGCTCATGGGTACGCCTATTCACGATTTCATTATCCCGCCTAACTGCTGGATAGCAGGCGGGGCGGTGAGGGCGTGGTTTACCGGGAAAGAGACTTCCCGGGATATAGACGTATTCGCAATAAACGACGGACACCTTGCTAATTTCGTCAAAGAAAACAACCTCTCCCAAAACCTCTCCCGCAGTACCGAGAGAATGGACGAGTACAATGTAGCCGGGACACCTGTTCAGCTTATCAAAGTCTACTCGTCCACAATAAGGGAGTGCTTCGATAAGTTCGACTACTACCTCTGTCAGTTTGCCTATGACGGTGAGGCGGTACTCACAACTATTGAAGCGCTCTTAGCAGTAGAGCGTAAGCACTTATCGGTAAACAAGTTCCTCCGGGGCTTTGAAGTTGACTCCCTGCGCCGGGCTTTTAAGTATGCGGCTAAAGGGTTTCGCCCCTGCATTGGAACAATCCATGACATTGCCCGGGCATTGTCTGAGGTTCCAAAGGAGGACGTAGAACGGCAGGCTGTCCTCTCTCCCGGGGGAGGTAAACGAGGCTTTATAAGGTGGGATTAATTATGAGCGAATTCAAACACTTTGAGATAGTAGCCTTAAATACACTCCCGGGCCACATGAGGATGGATTATGAAACCCGGAATCAAAACCTGCTCGCGAGGGTTGACTTATGCAAACGTTGCGACGGGACAGGGAACGAATTTTATTCAATGTTCCGGCTCTGCACGACCTGCGGCGGCACCGGGCGCAACCCTGCAATAGCTCTCTTAACGGCGTAAATATCATGAAAACTTTAGCAGGAATAATATTGCTTTTAGTAGCCAACATTATAGCTGTGGTGGGATATACCAAGGGAGAAATAAATAACTCCCCGTGGCCCGGGCTTATTGGGATTGTAATAGGAATTATAGCGGCGGTAGCAGGAATAATAATATTACTAAACAGATAAGGGAACCCAAAAAAAGGAAGGTAGCATGGTTAAGAAAAAAGAGCGCCGCAAGTGGTTCGCTGAAAAGGTAACCGGCGGCAAGGTTTGGTGGGAAGAATGCTCTACTAAAGAGTGGCTTAATGAACCCCCAAACTCTAGAGATATAATGCCTCTAGGATATAGGAAGTGGGTTTACGTTAGAGAAAGGACGGGCAGTCATGAAGGGCTTTAAGGAATGCCTCTACTACTTGACCCGGGAAGCCTTTAACAATCAGGATGGCGATTGCGGCTGGAGGGAGAAGGAGGAATACTTCAACGACGTTCTAGAACATATAAAGAACCATGGGCTGATAGAGGTGCTTCCGGTGGAGATTATAAGTTTAGTTGAAGTTGCTGAGCTCCGGGGGAGGATTAAAGAATTAGACGAAGCCGTCGAGATAGGCTCGGCAAAACCAGCCGCTACACTAGCGGGGCAGTTGTTACTGCCATACCAATAGGAGGACACTATGCAATTCTTTATCGTTAACGATTGCGACAGACCCTCCCCTCGGCACGTAACCTATGCCGACGGGGATTACCTGTTCTACTTACACCGGAGCCTAGAGAACTTCGGGAAGATGACAAAGCGGCACGGCTCTACGCCGCTGGAGGACTTCGGTATTGAGGCCGAGGAAATTGAAGGGGGAATATTATTTAATAAGGTGCGGCCCTCGGTAGCAACCTATCCGGACGGGCGGCCCCGGGATTGGCAGGGAGCGGAGAGGTTTATATTGCCCTACCCATATGAGGACGAAGATGAGCAGAGTTATGCCGCTGCCGATAACGAAACCGCTGGTTATGTATAGGAGGCCACTATGAACCGAGGACAATTATCAAAGAAGATTCAGGAGATAGCCAATAAGCGACTCGGCAGGGATATATCAAAGACCGAGCTCCGGCTTATTCCGTATATCCAATACGTGATGGTTAACTCCCAGAAGATTGAACCCCGGCATATTAACGGGGAAGAACGGAAAACCCTGCAGACGTGGCGTGAAGCCGGATATATCGAAGGCGGCGCTAGCGGGCTGGGATTGACAAAAGATTTCTGGGATTTTATGTGCGAGGTCTTATGGGAAGGCTACGTGATTTTTGAAAGCCGGGAAGAATAATTAAGGAGGAGATATGGCTGAAAAAATAATAATCGAGAACCGCTCCCGCTTTGAGATTTCAGAGATATTAGGTCATGTAAAATACGTTATAGACCAAGGGAGGATATCAGAAACATCAAAGGGGAAACAGTATTGTTTTTTTTCTACCTTTAATGATGGGATAGGGGTCATTACCGATAAAAACAAATGTAGTGACCGCTTCGTAATTGTTAACCAAAAGGAGTACGACCAATGAAAACCGTTGCCGTAATATCCCCTACCCACCAAAGGTATTTAAGGTACTGCAAGACACACCGCAATCAAATCAATGTCGAAGCTATCTTTAGGGAAAAACAGATGGGGAGATATTTCGACGAGGTAAGAGTACTTGCAGACACCGACGAGTGGAACAGTAAAATTGCCCGGGCTTATGAAGAAGCCCAGAGCAGAAGGAGGCGAAATAATGAATAACTTTGCAGACTTTATCTTAATATACATCATGCCCGTAGTTCTTGGATTTGTTATTTATTTTATACTCAAGATACGGCGTGATATTAAAGCCCGGAAGGCTCATTTGATTGAGGTAATAAAATACCGGGATTATATGACCGAAGCATTAGACCCTTTAGGGTGGACGCGGGCTTACAATAAAAAGCCTTGGCCCGAATACTCGCTGATAAATCTCGGGGTTCATATAGCCCGGGCAACGGGGAGGCGCAGATTATGAGTAATATAGAAAAAGGGGCCTTATGCCGTTTGTTACTCCCGGCACTAGAGGCAGATGTTCCTTATACAGTATTTGAGCATTTCGTAGTCGCCCAACTTATAGATTATCGGGCCGGATACAAAGTCGCTCTTATGAAGTTCAATGACGGCCAGACTACTTTATGGCCTACCGAGATGTTAGAAAGTCCTGTAAAGGCAGAAGATGAACTTGCTTATTGGAAAGAACGAGTAGAGAATTTAGAACAGGAGATATAGAACATGAGGACGACAACTATTACCTGTGATATAGAGGGTTGCGGAGCACCTTTAGATATTGATACCGGGATTACAAAAGAACTGGGCATTATATTTACTACCGAGCAGACCGAGGGGCGCTCAACCCGGAATCATATATGTTCGCAAAGGGTAGATCTATGCCCTAAGTGCTACGCCAAAGTATTAGAGGGTAATTATATCTTCGCCCACGGGGCGCAGGGATATAACACCTATTACTTCAAGGAGGGCGTATGAGGAAAACAGGCTTTGAATTCTGCGATAAATGCTACCCAGCAGCCTGTCATTGCCCCATGTCAAAAGAGCAGGAAGCGCAAGGAATAGAGATGGCGCTCGCAGATTATAAAAACGATTTAACCGCCGGGGAGAAGCAAGCGCTTGAAACCCGGCTACAAACTCTGAGGGGAGGTTGAAGATGGCAACAACAGAAGCCTGCCCGTTCTGCGGGTACACAGGCGTGCTATACTTTTCGGTCAATACAGCAAGTACTCACGGTTGTGATAGATGCCCTAATTGTGGGGCAACAGGACCTAAGGTATTAACACACGGAAACATGGAACCCGGCGCCCCGTGGCTTAAGGCTGCGGACGAGGCGTGGGACAGGAGGCCTTAATGACGAAGAAGCAACCTTTATTGATTAGAGAAACTTTTACCGCGATTGTCTGCGTAGGCTGGGACCAGAGGAAGGGAACGTGGGTAGTTCGCGGGGCGCAAGACTTTGACTTTACTAAAGCCAAGTCTAGCTGTAAGCGGTGTCATGGCTCAGGGTGGTGGGGTTGGGCTGACTGCACGCTTAACCGGGAGTCGGACAATACTCCTTTTGCGGCGCGGATCCCGATCGTATGCCCGAAGTGCTTTTATAAGATGAGGGTTTACACACCGCCTAAGAACGAGCCGGCGGTAACCTTACCCCCGCCCGGGCTGTTTCGGAGGATAAGGCTATTCTTATTCAGGCTATTTGTGAGGAAGCACTCAGCTTAAACAAAAAGCACCGGCCCTGATAAGGGGTCGGTGCTTCTTACTGTTTAGCAGTACTATTCCGGCGGGGCATCTTCCCCGTTTCGTTTCTTAGCAAGGAAGTAGAAGCCGATTATCGACTGCACTGAGGATATGAAGGCGGTCAATATAGCCATATAAAGTTTTGTATCCGGGTCTTTCCCTACTACCATCAGGTAGACTACAGCCCCGGTAATCGCCGTAAAGCAGAGCGCCCATGCGGTTACCATGAGGACTGTAGCGTACTTTCGTGCGCTTTCTATCTTCATTTATTCGCCTCTCCCTATTGAGTTGTTTCGGCTCCCTAGTCCAGCCGCATATAAACAGAGTGTAGGGCCCTTCAAATATATCTTGAGGGGTGGTTATATACTTATGGAGGCTAGACAAGAACCAATCTTTCCCCGTTATCTCCTGCCCTGTTTTCCAGCCTAAGTCAACGATATTTGAGCAGATGAATATCTTAAACATATCCTCGACAGGCAGATTATAATACCTCCCTCTGATAAGCGGGGTGAAATTTCTCAGGATACTGAAAGCGGCGAGGGGAAAGAATATCCCAGCAGTATATTTGTAACCTTCTAAGGATAGGTGATATTCAAGACAGGCTGCTTCGGCTACCATCTTCTTAGACTCAGGCATATCGCCACCATACACCCTAGTGTCTATCCTCATAAGGGTAAGCCTGCACTTCCCTTCCGCCTGCGCCCTGAGATAATCTTCTACCGGGGTGTAGGCATGGACCGGGAAGTTAGCTTCGCTGACAACTAGCTTTCCGTCCTTGAGAATTACTTGCCCTACGTGGTTCAGAAAAGCGGGCTTGCCGTCAACCAAGGACGCGGTTCTAATTCCTACACCAATCTCAGATTTGCTTTCCACCCCTAGAATATCGAAGGGCCGGAAGTCCTCAAAGGTTAAAGGATAATATATCGGCTCCCAGACAGTATGATCGATCCGGCGGCGGTACCCGTTGACGTTCCCGTGCGGGTCAAAGGCGTGGCGCTTTCTTTTTTTCTTCTTGTAGTCTGTAAGACTAGATTGTCTCAATTTGAGCCTCCCTTCCTAAGATATGTTCCCACCCGTTGCTACCGCCGTCCTTAAAACCTTGAGACCCCGGAGGGTATTTTTCTGAATAATACAGATATTTTTCTAGGCGCTGCGCCGGGGTCATGTAGCCTAGGTGAAGTAGCAGCACGTCAGGGACCAAGCAGAACATACCTCTCTCGAGGACTTCTCGCGGTACCGCCATGGAGTGCACTTCTCGATTCATAGGCTTTTCGTCAGGGGAGTACTTAAAGAGCTTCAATGCGGTTGTATTCCGGTAAGAGCCGTCAACTCTGTAGTGCTTCGTGTCTCCCCAACAATAGAGATAGGGGAACTGGAAACCTTCCATGCCGCAACCACTCTCAGCCAAGCCTCTGATACGTGCAGAACAACCTTCTGCCAGCAGGTCGTCGGCATCCGGACCCCATACCCAGTCTGCTTTATGCCGCCCCGCTAGCTCGTGGAGACGCCGCCTGTCCCGTCCTTCGTGATGCGGCGCCCCGGTATTGACCCGGTATAAGACTGCGCCATATCCTTTTGCTATATTATCGGTCCCGTCTGTCGATTGATCGTCGAGAACAATCACCTCATCGCAGAAGGACTTCATCTGGTCAACGAGCGGTCCTATATACTGTTTCGCGTTCCTAGCTCTGACTATTCCGACGAGTTTCATATCGGTCCCCCTTCAAATAAACTCTTTTGAATTATCCGGGCATCTTGGGGATCTGCTTTTATCCCCGTAAATTCTTCTCCTACCTTGAGGAGGAAAATATCCTGCACCTCTTTCGCTGAAATTCCGTCTGCGTCCCGGCAACAATTCCCATGGTGGCATTGGCTCCCTTTTTCCCAAAAAGCCTCGCCGTGATCGGCTGTAAGGAAAACCTCAAAGCCATGAGTCTGTCCAGCCTTAATTGCTTCGACAATACTCGGGAGGATAGATTCTACTCGATACAGATAGGCTCCCCACGCCTGATTCTGATTAGCAGGAGTGAGACTCTTTAAGCCCCCGATATCATCAAAATAATTGTGGATAAAAAAATCGTGGACGACTAGGAGGCTATTCCCGTCTGTCCTCGATAATTTGATGAGCTCCCTGATAATTTCGTATAGGTTATCCCGGAGAGGGAACATATGACCCCATGGACCACGATCGCATTTTACTTCTGCCTTTTGCCCCCAACCACAGGTCATAAGGCTTACCGTTCCCGGGAAAGACTCTATCCAAGGCTTTGCCATCTCGTAGAAAGCGAGCGTCCAATCGATAGGTGTCCTAACTCTGATCAGTTTACCACATACAGCGGGCCATAGGTATTCGATTGCTACATCCCAACGGACGGCATCTAGAATAATGACCATACGCTTTACAATGGCTTTCTGATCATCCAGCAGTCCCCGTGCTTTTCTAGTTTTAAGTTGGGCCGTGTCTTTATCCATGTGTCTACCGCCTCTTTTACCTGTATATGTTCCCGCCCAGCACTGGGAACGTAATCGTGTCCGCTTAATATCCCACCCGGCTTTACTCTTATCCAATAATTCTGAATATCAGTAGTTACATACGAGAAGGTGTGATTGCCGTCAATAAACGCGAAATCTAAGCTCTGAGCGGCTATCTCCCCCGCCCCTTGGGTTGAACCCATTTTAAGCACAATAACCCGTCCTGCGTTGATATACGGCTTTAATCGTGCCATTGCGCGGGCTTCCCAGACCGGAAAGTCGCCTAAACAGAATTTTCCTTCTAAATAGTAGGGCGAGGGTGCCCAAGGGTCGATAGCATAGAGCAGTTTTATATCTTGCTCAAGAAGTAGCACGCTGCTTTTCGCTTCCTGCACACCGATCTCAGCGCAGACCATGCCGGACTCGACAAAAGACAGAAGTGGTGATATTGCGGCTGGCATTATATTTATCCTCCCACGGTTAAGATGAATAACTGACAGTCATAGATTTAAGAAAAGGAATTGTATCATACTTAGTGGCTCTGGAAAGAGTTACTTTGATCTTTATATAACGCCCCGACAATCCTGATATAGATGAATATGGTCCCGCCCACACGATACCATCAGGAGAGGTATAATATTCAAACGTAGGATCTAAAGCGTCAGGAGCTAAATAGGTCCACATCTCAGTATTATAAATATATCCTGAGCACCGTGCGAACCCTACCCCGGCTAATGTCGGACCTACTGGGAGCGAACTGGTTAAAGGAAATTCACCTTGATCGATATGATTAGGTATAGCTTGATGGCCCGTTGTTCCATAAAATCCTACCTGCTGGCTATAAACTGAATCAAGGGATAGATAAGCATAGCCTCCCCCGGCATCGTAATAGGACTGATTAAGGTATTCGACTAGGCTGCCGCCCATAAATGCGGCTAGCCGGGGGGAAGATGAACCCCCTAAGCATTTTACAAAGGCTAAGAGATAGTTTTGAGAGTTAAGGTGTCTAATAACTTGACCAAAGTAATGCCCTTGATTCTGTAATGTCCAATCAGCGGGGTCAACCGGATTGCCTAATATTCCCGTCATGAGCCAAGCATTAGAAATAGTATAGTCGCTATAATGTCCGCCCCCTACTTCGTCTAACAGCCCATCTACAACCGCAAAGACCGAAGTGTTATCTGCTGACGCCTGAATTATCATTCGGTAATTTGTAGCATCGTAACTGTAAGCCCCTAGATTTATATTCTGGGAACCGAGGGTACCAAAAGTATATCGCCCTATCCAACTTTCGTCGGCATGGTCTAAAAAGAATACTTTATGACTAAGGTCTGCTTCATAGACGAGGTTTACCCAGCGAGTTCCAACCGATCCCGAATCAAAGACATAAGACCGGTCTCCTGTTAAGGCAAGCAATTTTGTTTGCAGATAATCCCTATCGTGGGGAACATAAAGACCGCCGTCAGGCGAAACATAACTCTCCCAATCTGCTCTACCCTTCCACGTATGAGAAAGCACAAAGGGGTGTAATTCTATCTGGGAAGTAAAGCTACTCGGATTAAGATTTAGCTTCGTGACTTGCCCTAACATGGCGTTCGGAGACGAAGGGTCAACTACTGATACTCTGTCCGTTAACTCTAAAGAGGGTAGATACTCTCCCTCGATTTTTAACGAGACAGGGACAACATTGTATCGCGAAAAATAGGCTTCCGCCATAGAAGTAGCCAGCGCCTCGGTCTCTACAAGATTATTCGTGATATTATATTCTGTTCCAATCTCGCTGCCGGAATCTACCTCCGCATAGGCTGCCTCGAATTTCCCGGTAACGGTTACTTTCCTTATCTTATTATCTGCGTCTTGCCCGATATATTTTATCCTTCTATAATCTGTTTCTACTTCCAACGCCTTAGACACTGTCCCGACAAGATTATTAAAGGTCTTAAAATATACAACGCCGTCGTCTGTCATCCACATCGCGCCCATGCCGCATTGAGCAACTTCCGATATGCAACTTAGGAGAGAAGAACTATCCCACCTAACATTCATGAAATTGATTCCGGCGATAGTTTCAATATCAACATCTACCGCGAGCATTCCTCCGTCGTCCTCAAGCAGATTTTCTAACAAAGTAGTGAAATTGATTACGGTAGCAGTAAGGTCATTGGGGGATAAAATATCAGGGTTGTTGTTTGCAATGTCCGCATCATAGATCGTCCAGCCGCCAAGGGCAAAAGGAACATACGCCGCCCCGGCAACTTGGGTAGACACCTTAAAGGTTGTGATACCGGGAGAAGTACCACCACCCGAAAATGAAAAAGTATATCGCTGAGTTTCTTCGTCAAACTCAACCTTGAACTCTTCCATATCATCACCCGTCAGCGTAACCAATGCACTGGCATTCATAAGCTCGGTCATTATTATCGCTCGGGTATGCTTGCCGTAAGACCCCGTCGGCAAAGTGACCGTGACCCAACCAGCTAGATTAGTGTAAAAGTTTAGAGCCCCGTTAGTCCCTGCTATTATATTCTGAACAGGGTATTCTAATGGACGCTCAGCCCCGGTTAAGGCATCCGGCAAACCAACTTGAATATCAAGGATATTGCTTACATAATCCCTGAGCGAGATTGATGCTGTCCCTGTATCGCTTTGGGTTTCGATACTTACAATTACCATCTTAGCTTTCTTGATGAGCTTGGTAACATTAGGAGGATAATTAAACCCGCACCATATCTCTATCCTTCCCCCGTCTTTCCAACCAATATAATTCCCTCCTGCAGATAGAATGCCGTAAAAAGGGCTGTCAGCCGAACGGTCTGAGAAATAGTAATCTCTATTACTTACTGAGAGCTTTAAGTCTGATACGATTAACTCTGGACTATCGGTAGGGGAGACAGGGATATCTCGATTAATGGAACCGATCTGCATTACCTTCTCGGTAAGGTCAATATATCTAGTAGCTCCACCGGGGCCGGGTACTGGATTAACAGGAAGTAGGTCATGGAAATAAAGGACACGGCGCTGAGGAAAATTACAGGCTTTCGCTTCTTCGGCAAGGAAGCCCGTATCGGGTTCATCAAGCCACTCCGTTCGCCTTGTTATTTCACCTACTATTAGAAAATTAGTGTGAATACAATGTTCTGCAATTAAACCCCATATCCTATAACTGTCGTCTGAGGGAAGGTCGTCCATAATATACCCCCAGATTCTCTGGTTATCTGCGCTATGAGCCGCCCCTATCGCACTAAGAATTCTTTGGTCGTCTTCATCGTAATGGGCACCAATACAACTCAAGATACGTTGGTTATCCGCTGAATAATCCGGGTAGGTTTCTTCTATGATTGCATAGTCGAAATATACGTTATTATCGGGTTGCCCGGTAGGAGGAGGCGAAGGGTTATTTTCTTCTCTAGCTTCAAGAATTACTGAAACATATTGAGTATAAGCCGGGGCAGTAAACGAAAAAAACTTATAAAACCATGAGTCCCAGATATTGATATTTGTATAACCCCAATCAGGGTAAGAGGGATTATAAACTCCATAGCTGATAAGTGTATGAGCTGAATCATAGAAAGCTAGCCGCATTCTGACATGAGTAGCAGTAGAAGAAGCAGGTATCCCCGAGCCAGTATCTTCAATATAAAACCACGCCCCTACGGTATAAGATAACCCGGCTCCTGCGGGAACCTGATCGGACTCAACTCCCCTGTGAGAATAGTCGGTTGTCGGGTTTTCTATCTTGCAGGAGTATGTTCCATCAAAGGCTTGGTCTGAGGATTGAGAAGTCCCGATAGGGTAGAGGTTCCAGTTATCAATATTCCCCGTCTCGAAACTGCGGTTAAGGAGGATATTAGCCATCTCGGCTCCTTTTAGAAAATCGGAGGGGTGGTTCCACCAAGAAAATACTTAATATAGTCTAAATACCATTTTGCTCCATTGGAGGCCCCTGTTAAAGATGTAACCTTAAACCCAAATTTCTTTAACGGAGATGCTACATTTAATGTTGAGCTTGCTCGTAAAACACCATTACGATATATCTCAAAAGAAGAACCTTGAACCTTAATTTGATAAGTGTTGAGTTCATCGGTACTAAAGTCATCAGAAATCGGAGTTGCGAAACCCGAAGCGTCAATCACTCCTTCGCCTGTGATATAAATTTCATAGGAATAAGTTCCGTCCCTTATCTCTATCGAAAAGTTATTAAGCTCGGGAGAGAGAAGTCCAAACCCCCAGTCCTCTATCCGAAACTCTATTACATAACCAGTAGCGTTGTTTACACCATCTACCCATGGGTCACCGGCAGTGCTATGTTCATACAGTTGATATGTGTCTGAGAGAAAGGGTTTATCAGCAACTAACGTTAAACAATACCCAGTTGAACAGCCCGCTTTAGCTCTTATATTTACAGAACCTCCGCTAGTAAACACACTCATTGGGTCAGAATAAAAAGTGGAATCGGGATAGTATTCATTTGCCATAGGGTAATAAACGAAATCCCACGTATTAGGATAATAAGACCCGTCCCATTGAAAGCATTTTCTTATTACTCCTACGGTTGCGCCGAGGGGAGGATTCCATTTTATACCTGCCCTAAAATATGAAACGAAGGGCTGAAATGTAGCGTCTATCGGTATTGCCCAGCCAGAAGTATTCGCTACTGTCGCCGGGGTAGCTTGAGCAAGAATATAACCGCCGCTCTGCTTTATTGCCATTACATCAATAGTGTCGGCATCGGCCCCCGTATCCATAGTCCCTCCCTCAACGAGGGAGAGTTGAGCATTATACAGGTTGGCATAACCTAGATTATACCACCAACTATTTTCGTTTATCGATTCCCCTCCCGGCTCTACTACGGGCAGACGGAAGGCCGCAACATCTGAATCGGCGAATTTATTAGCTGAGGTAGGAATTGAACCTGAAAATCCTTCCATGATAGGAATACTCATGCTATTTCTCCTTCTTGTGAAATTGAACGTTGACCATTACTTCTATCGGTCCTTTGCAGACAGGGCATGGAATAAAATCGCCGTTTGCCCGACCTATAGTTTCATTATTATGCACCATGCCGTTGCGGTCCATAGCATACCCACACGGGCGTTTACACCACGGACACTCAAAGGCCAGCCTCATTGAACTTCTCATTTTATACCCCCGACTGAAATGTAGGACTCTTTTCTAGGACATCGGCGCCAATTAGATTTATCACACCTTGAAAACCTGTTCCTACTAATCCGGTTACATAATTAAAATTATAGTTACCTTTCCAGATTACCTTAAAGTATACCGTAGGGTGTGCTCCCGGGAAAGGCCAATAGAATATATCATCGTTACAAGTAGTATTAAACATGAGGTTCACTAACTGTTCCGTCCTCCCGGTGTAACTGTCAGTGTCCAACATCGTTGCCTCAAGGAGAGCATTGTCTCCCCAAGTTAAGGTGGCGTTGAGTTGAAAACCTTTAAGGTATCGCTTATAATTACCCCTGTCAAGAGTGTGTTCCGTCGCTATCCTGTCCCAGTTTATTTTCTGATCACAACCTGTCCCCGATAAATCAAGGTCGTATATCACAGGGTAAAGCCCGCTCCAATAATAAGTGAACCTAAACACTGGTCCGTCTAACATTTTTCTTCGTGATCCACTCATTTCTAACCTCTTAATCTTTTGCCGTATCGAGAGAGTTCATCGTCTATATTAGGGATTACTTTGTCCCTAACTACTTTTTGCCAATAAATAGGGTCGTCTATCATTCCCCCTTCGATTACGAACTTATTATTTATAATAAGCGGTTCTGTCGAAGATGGCAAGATGTCAGCTACTCCGCCCTTAAACCCTACGGGAGTGGGTGAGATAATCTGAGGGCTTACACCTAGATCAGTCAACCCGTTTACAATACTGTCAACCGCATCAAGGACAGGAGAAGAACCGCGACGGCCGCCAGCAGTTCCCTTCGCTCCATTTAAGATATTGTCTAAGACGCTCTCTGTATCGTTTTCATTATTCTCTGAAACATTTACAGTCGTGGTTATCTCCGTGGGGATAGCATTTAATAAATCTATTAGTTCGGAGTAACCTTCTTCGGAGATTAGATATTCTATACTCCAATCTCCAGCATCGAACATGTCGAGCATCTGCTGAATCATTTCCTCGGTGACTTCCGGTAACTGCCGCAGGGTGCCCTCAAGGCTTTCTCTCAGGCTCTGCCCCGTCTTTTTAGACTCTTTCTGAGCGTCCTCTAGGGCTTGGTTAAACTGGTCTAGGGATACTGTCGCATTATCGGCTCCATCTTCGGCTTGCTGGAAAGTGCGCTGGAGAGCATCAGCTAAATCGTCTACTTCGTCAGTAGCATCATCAGCGTTTTGGAATATATTATCGAATATGCTTGTTTCAGGTTCAACATTATTGATTCCTTCTTCTACTAATTCCGCGAAGTTATCTCCTAATTCAAATCCAAACTCTCTGATTGAATCCCAGTTCTCCATTATGCTTTCCATGAACTTGTCGACGAGGTCGTCCGTCATGCCCGGGATAGTTTTAAGCCATTCCTCGATCTGCGCCCAGCCCCCTTCAAAGAACATTTCGATAGAATTCAAATCGGCGAATTTCTCAATAGCAAACTGCATAGTACGCTCAAGGTTAGTCTCGAAGTCGGTTATAGATACCCCGGCTTCATCCAAGGCGTTCTTTATATCCCCCGCGAATTCTTCCCAGAAGTGTCCGGCGGCAGTAGCCAAATCTTGGGTGAGGTCAAAAGCGGAGGAACTCTGGTCGAATACCGTAAGCATCCTGTCTATGACCTCTTGGGAGTATTCGCCGGAATCGATCATTAACTGTTCAAATATATCCCGCAGACCCTCAACAGAAGTAACCCCGTTTTCAATAGCTTGGTTCCATGCGTCTTCTAAAAGTCCACTAGCCCCTGCTAGGGCATCTGCGAGATAAGGAACCTCGTTCATCATCTGCCAAGTAAACCGCTCCATCTGCTGTTTAGCTATATCAAGAGCAGTCCGTTGAGCAGCCTCCTGCCTGTCCTCCGCATCTTCGTATAACTGCAAGGCGTCCCGCATTTGTTGAAGCTGTTCCTCTGTAAATATCCCCAGCCCCTCAACATACTTCCTATACCACGCCCAACGTGCCTCAAGGTTTTCTGATAAAATACCGTCGGTTATGTCTATCAGTTCAGTAAAACCTCCGTCTCCCATAAGGGCATCTTCAAATAAGGTCTGAAAATAGAACTCTATTACTTCCTGAGTACGGCCGCTTTCCAGAGCGCTCTCAATATGGTCAGCTAGGTTTTCTTCCCATGATTTCCCGTGGCTGATAATTCCTAAACTCTCTCCAAAAGCGAGAAAACTACCCGCTAGCGTGCCGAGGCCCGGTCCTAAGATAGCTACTCCTGCGGCAATAGAACTGAGCATATCGTCGAAGTCGCCCATGTCCGGCAATACGGAAGTTATCGGGGCAACTAGATTTCCTAGCCCCGCACCAAAGAGCATTACTGAGTCTTCCCCACCTTCTAAGGCGGCATCCATCTTAGACAAACCTTGGGTCAACCCGTTGATTACGAGTGTTCCCATAGCAATAGGACCGGCAACGGCATTGATTACCGCTCCTATCTCCGCAAAGGCTGCGGCAGAGGCGCTGGCTTGGACGCCCCCTTCGGTTACAACTATTCCGAGGTCTGCCATCTGCCCCGTTGTCAAGGCTACCTCTTCCCCTAATCCAAACATTCCCTCCTTGAGGACCCAGACTTCATTTATTACTTCGCCTGCGGTATTGGTGACTATCTCTAGTTCCCCGCCCATTAGAGCAAGGTCCCCGGTAGTCATCGATATTGCGCCGGAGGTATTCGTAATGGCAGTAGCTAACCCTGTAGAAGCTCCTGTTACTCCGTCTAAGCTAACAGCCGCATCTGCCCCCGCGCCCGCAAAGCCTGAAAAGAGTCCTCCCCCGCCCACACTGGAACCTGTGAACAAGGAAGCGAAACTCTCGACTGCGGTGCCCGCCGTATTAAAAACATTGCTGAATACAGTTGTGATAGTCGTTCCAAGATTGCCTACAAAGCTACCGAGATCCAGAAGGTTGCCCTTAAAAATATCGTCAAAGCCCGACTTCTCAACCAACGCCTTAGCAAACCCTTCCTTAAAGGCATTCCCGATCTTATCCGCAAAGTTGTCAAAAATATCGCTAGCGTCCCCGCTAAAATCCATCAAGTCTACAAGCAGGTCGGTATAGGAATCTTTAATCGTATTATTTACGTCCATCCATATCTGGGCGTGCTGGACGGCAATTTCCTGCTCATAAACAGAGATACGGTCAAGGATAGCCATAGTCTGAGCGGCATTAAGTTCTTCGGCGGCGAGCTTCTTCTTTAGGTAGGTTACAGCATTTTCTAACCGCAATCCAAAGTGTTCAATCTCCCGGTCTACTGTTTCGTCTAAGAGGTCTTCTTCTGCTTCATAGGCAGCATCATAAGATTCCTTGTATTCTTCCCATGCGGCACCTAGAGCCGTCATAGCCGACTGCCGGGCGTCGTTATCCTTCATCTCGTCGAGGAAAACTTCTTTTGCCTTAGCATGGGCTTCCTCATACTTCTTCTGTAACTCGTCGAGGGTATGGATAGTCTCACCGCGAGCTTGAGCGACTCCGTTTTCAAAATCGATAAGAGCCTTCTTATAGAATACCTCTTGGGCGGCAATATCAACCGCGGTGCGAGCGTCTGTCAACTCCCCGTCCCGCAACTCCCCGAGCTTCTTCCGTAAAGCCTCTTCCCTCGCTATGGCTTTATTATAAATATCTTTTTTTGCGGTTAACTCGTCTTCTAAAGCAGACAGTTCCCCGTAATCTTTCTTGGCATGAGCAGCGGCTTCGGCGGCATTATAGGTAAGGTCTTCAACTATCGTCAGCCCGTTAGACAAGGAGGTAGCCATCCCCTTTACGATAAACTCAGACTCTTCTATCATGCCCGCGGATTCTTTTTGAAACCGAAGCCAATTCTTAGAAGCTTGGAGTTTGTCTTGCTCTACTTTTAAGAGCCTAGCAGCCGCTTCCTCAGCTTCTTTCCCTGCGGCAATTCTCTCCGCTTCGGCGGCGTTTAGCTGGGCTTCTACCTGCACCTCAGTCAGTCTTTCGATAGTAGCAATCGCATCGGCAGCCGCGGCTTCCATATCATCTATACTGCCGGCAGTCCCGTCAAAAGCCTCGGCAACATTTGGAGCAATATCGGCGAGTTCGGCAAGAGCTTGTTCTAATTTTCTGGATATAGAAGTAGCATCTTTCCCTTGAGCGGTTAGCTCTGATTCCGTAGCCATGAGGCTCTTAATTCGCTCAATAAGCTCTGTTACCGAAGTCTTAAAGTCTAAATAGTTGGTAAACTTTTCCTGAATGTCGTCGAGGGTGTCTGAATACTTCTCTATCGCGGGAACGGCATCTCGAGCTTCGTCTCCCGAGCCTTTTATAGCAACAGCTATCCCGGTGATAATGGTAGCGGCGCCCACAATAGAACCTACTACTATCCCTATGGCTGCGAGCTTAGGCAACAGAATCGCTATGCCGGGAATCATTAAAAGGATTAGACCAGAGAGGGTTAAAAGAACACCTGTCAGCGCTGTAAAGATAACGATAGCCGCCCTGATAGGTTCAGGTATCTGCCGCATCATCTCAATGAACTTGAACAATATATCAGCAATCCCGCCGACGATCGGAGCGAGGGGCTCAAAAGCTTCTATCATCAACAGGTTTAGAGCTTTGTTTAACTGCCCTAACTGAAAGTCCATAGTCTTGGCGATTTTATTGAAGGCGACCAGAGAGTTGCCGGCGGCGTGACTCATATAGGTCACGTCGTAGAGGAAACCTTCCATCTGCTGTAACAGGGGATTGACTAACCTAAGTGCCCGGCGGTTCTGGAAAAGGACCGCTATATCTGCGGCGGTAGCTTTCCGGTGAGCATCATTGGCTCCGGCAAGTCTTTCGATAACCCCGGACAGACCGATCGTCTTAAGGGTATTCGCATCAAGCTCAAACCCGAACTCCCGGGCCTTAGCTTTTGACTCGTCGGATCCCTTGAGGAAAGAGAGGATAGTAGCATTAAGGGCGGTTGTAGCTATCCGATATCTCACCCCGGCACGGGTTGCCGTTGCGATAGAAGCCGCCATCTCTTCAAAAGACAGTCCTGCTACGGCACCAATAGACGCTACTTTTCCTATGGTAGTCGCTATCTGCTCGTAGGTTACTTTCCCTCTCCGCACAATTCCCCAGAGCGTGTCCTGCACCTTGCCGGAATTATCCGCGGCCATGGCGTAGGAGTTCATTACTGTGGTTGCGGCATCGGCGGCGGTCCTTACATCAGTTAAACCCGCTGTGGCTGCCATTGAGGAAGTCGCTAATACATCGAGGGCCTCCGCAGGGGCTACGGACGCAGAGAGGATATCATACAATCCCCGGGTGAGGGTTTGGGTAGATTGGTTGAAGGAAACGGAGAGCTTTCTTATCCCTTCATCATAGATAGCCATCTGTCCGGCTACCTGTTCGCCAGTACCCGCAAGCATGGTACTGACTTCGGCAAGACCCTTTTCGTACGCTATAAATTCCTTTGCGCCCTTAGCGAAGAAAGCCGTAAGGGCTCCCCCCATAACCGTGAGGTATCTCCCCGCGGTCCGGAAAGCCATTACGTTACTATTGACGCTCTTAGCAACGTTTTTAGACCATTTCTGGTAGCGGGATTCCTGCTTTCCCAATTCGTCCCCAGCAGTTTTCCCGGTAGCCTTGAGGTCCTTAACGTATTTATTAAGGGCTTTGCCTACGGCATCGAGACCCTCGATACCGATTACAGCAATTAGTTTTGCGAATACATCGTCGCCTGCCATAAGGAACTCCTTGCGGAGTCACCTATTCTCTGGCATTTACAAACATAAAAGGAGGAGCGGTTTTAGCGTTTACCCTTAAGGGTGCCTTTAAGTCCGGCTCTCTCATTCCCTTTTCTTTCACAAGGCTCATCTTGAACCTCGCTAACGTGCCGTCGACAGTAATGATGACAGTAGCATCTACCAATACCCCGGACGTGATATGGATATCTTCAATATTTATATCACGGACCTTTCCGAAATCCTTACAGGCTTTAACAAAGTCTGGGAGCCTATACAGTCCCCGGTAGGTTGGAGTAGATAGAAGCCAGCGCCTTTTAGGGCCTGCCTTCAAATACTTTTCGGTCAACTCCTTAGCTTCTTTTATTAGTGCTTCGGAGTCCTCCACTTTAGCTGTAATAAGAAAATCATGAGCCGTTAAATCGATCTCATTTCTCATATTACCATCCCTTTTGAGAGTTGCTCTAATCGCGAAACAGCACCTTCAGTTAAAGCCTTCGGCTTTTCTATCTTTTTAACTGACTTCGGCTTCTCGTATTTCGCTTTCTTACCTGTGAACATCTCTCCTACTTTTATAGCAATAAATGATGCCTGAAACTCTATTTCATCAAATCCTCTAAACTCGGCAGATTTTAGCAATCTTGCCGCTTGCTCATTAGTAATCTTAATTGATTCTTCCAGCGATAAACCATAGGTAGACATGAGCTTGTCCTGAATGTCAAACAAGGACACGTCCTTTCGAGGGCCTGACTCTACAGATTTTTCAGTCCCTTGATCACGTCTACCTCTACGGCGAAAAAAGGCTTAGCTACCTTTATGAGGTCGGAAATCATCAGGTTGTCATTAACCCATTTGAGGTCTTTATCAAGCAGGGCCGCTGTAACTTCCTGAGCCGTGGTATGAGCCTTATCTATATTAGTAAACAGCAGACGGGCCAAAGACGAACCTGTAACCTTCCCTGCGGTTGCCTCTGCAACGATCTTGTCGAGGATATCCGGGTTGGTTACGAAGAATTCAAGCATAGCCTTGATAGCTAGCTTTTCGTGTTTCCCGGTAAACGGCGGAACTTTTACCTCTAGTCCCCGGGCGGTGGTAAACGTGTAGCCGACATTGAGCAAGGCTCTCAGTTCTTCTAGAGTCTTTTCTCTCTCTTCGGCTTTGGCTTTCTGAGCCGCTTGTACTGCCTTAGCATCAAAGGCAACCGGCTTCTTTTCTACCTGCATCTCTACTCCCGGGCCACCGGTAGTAGCCTCAGGTTCTTTCTTTTTGTCCGTCATCGCGTCCCTCCTGACAGTTAGCCCCGATTAAGGAGCATTGATCTTGATAATGCGGAAAATCCGCTCCGTGGAACTGGTAGCAATCGCCTGACCATAAAAGTCTGTGGTCCCGTCGAGAGCTTCAAACTCCATCGGTATTCCGGTTTCACCGGTTTCGTTAAAGGCCATAGTAAGGTCAGCCTTGCCCTGACAGCGCCAGAAGCAGAGCTTAAGGGTAGTGCCAGTCGGCAGCTCATGAACGAGCATAACCGCAACCTCGTCGAGGTTGACGCTTCCACCATAGCCAAGGGTTTCGGTTCCGGTGCCGGGGGTACCAGTCTGAACACCCTGCCCAAGACCCCAAAGCAAGTTCTGCAACTTACCGAGAGCCTCAAGGCTGGTAAAACTGATACGTGCGCCCTGCGCCGTAATATACTGTTTGGTGACTACCTGCGGAGAGCCCTGCTTAATTTCAAGGACTTCCTTAGAAACCACCACTTCTGTGTTACCTCTGACCGCGCCCAAATCGGTTGACGGAGTAACTCCGCAACTCCCGATATACACGACACACGGACCAAAGGTATAGTTATCAGTGTCATAAGTCGGCATATTCCAAGCCATGGCACTTCACCTCCTTCAGTGCTTGTCGCGGTGTCGTGTGTCTCTCGGACATCATACCGTCTGCAAGCTGGTTAAAAAAATTGATACTGCCCGGAGGGACGCGATTCCGTCCGGTTAAGAGTCTTTCTGCTTTTGTTTCAGCCTCTCATCTTTAAAGGATTGATACAACTGAAAATTCTGACTATAGGCTTCTACCCGTGCCGCGCAGGCCCTACAATTAGTAGCTACACGGCCCTCGCCCTCGAACTCTACATACAACTCTTTATATTTAATTCTGAGGGTATCTCCGCAATGGATTCCGAGGACAGTATTCTTTCCCGCTGCCTGACAAAAAGGGCAAAGCCACTCTGTTTGACTTCCCGGTAACTTTAAGGGTTTGTTTTTCATGTTTCGCTCCATTTTACAATCCACATACTCACCTTGTGGAATACATTATCCTCTCTCTGATAAAGCCCGTCATGGCGAGACCGGGAACGGCAAAAGTTTACCCGGACACCTTCGCCGGTTATAACTTCTTCGTGGAATAAGCGCTCTAGGCAATCTTGGATTTCGTCGGCATCGTCTTCAATCGGTGCCCAAGCATCCATCTGGTAATCCCCATCCTTGATACCCTTTGCACTATTATCCGGCTCCCGATTAATCGCATGAAGGGATACGCAGGGATACTTCGGGCCATCAACTGCCGAGACGTGCTGAGGGTAAGCCCTCCCTTTGATGATAGCGTTTAACTGAGCATCGTTGATGCAGGTGCGCCTCCATAGATTTTTATAGTCTGCCATCTTATACCCCCAATGATATTAAACCGCCAAACCGGTCTTTAAGCACTTCCCTCATTGTATCTAATAGAGCTTCCCGGTGCTGGCCGAGAGTCCCTCTAACTACATCTCTCGGCACCATCTTAGTTGTTCCTCCTACAATATAAATAGCCCTCTCGGTAGCCCTAAATCCGTAGTTGCCAATATAGCCGTCGGGGTTCTCATAGACTTCCACTTTTATCATGTCTTTTTGGAGGTCCCCGGATTGCCGATGAACGAGCCAAGGAGGCTCATGGATATTTTGCGGGTTCCGGGCGGCATAAGGGTGACCCATTGCCCTCAAATCATCAGGACTATGGTCCCTCAGATTTATGTTCCTCTTGAACTCCCTGTTTGCTTGCTTCGTCGCCTTCTCCACCGCCTTCTTGCTCGCTGTGTGGAGGGCTTTGAACCACCTCGCATTGTGAACTTCTACTCTTACCTGAGCCATTTTTTTCCTCCAATACCTTTATAGGCGCATTGACCTTACCTTTAAGGAAATTCACAATCGCGATCAGCTCTTTTCGGTACGGGTGGTCAGGCGGGATCGCCTTTATCGTTGCGAGGGTATGTCCTATAAAGGCTTTCCCGTACTCGGCGCTAAGGGCCGCGCTAACTTGCCAGAGTCCGTACTCTTTTTCATTGTTGAGGTCCCGGGCTATCTCTAGATAATTGAGGGCTTCGTCTTCCTTCCCTATCTCAAGGTAATGGATAGCTAGGTTGTAGTAGGGCCGCGGGTCTTCTGGGGTTTCTTTTATCCACTTCCGATTAAGATTAGCGTAATATTCTAACTTGGTACCCAGTGCGGCTTTGTCCTGCAGATAGCCATAATGGTGGATTATAACAGGCGCTCTTTTTATTCCCGGGTCGGATTCCGGAAGCGCCCGGATAGAATCATCGAGGGTCTCATGGACCATGTTCGCATAATACAGTTTACTGTCATTCAAGAACAACCTTACCGCGTCCTGAGCGTGGCATTTCGGCTTAGGAACTACGTTAGGGTCTTCCATGTAATTGAGGATCGTAAAAATAAATCCGCTAGCTTCCTGCTCGACTAGACCTGTTATCATCCCCTTGTGTTTTTCCCCTATCCTTTCGTCTGGGTCGAGGTGAAGTATCCAGCGCTTGGTGCAATTTACTATTCCATAATTCCGGGCAACGGCATAGTTGTCCTGCCATTTATACGGACAGACCCAGACGTTATAAAGCTCAAACTTAGCCTTAGTCTCCCGGCTTATATCCTCCCCGGTATGGACAATCACAATCTCGTCCACAATCATATGGAGCGACTCTATAATCTCAAGGACAGCCGCTTCCTCGTCTTTCATCATCATGAGCAGGCTAATGCCGTTCTTTTCCCGGTATGGATACAAGCGCAAGGCCCGTTCATCGACGAGATGAGAATAGTCTCCCCGCCCTCCTATATCTTCCTGACGCTTCTCGGTATCGACTTCACCGTACCATGCAAACTTCCGGTTGACTTCCTCCCATTGATAGTAGCCCCAATGAACCATATTAACATTACAGAAGCCTATATGCCGGGCTACAAAGATAGGGATAGAGGGGATATGGAAGCCTTGAGGGTGCTCATTATTTAGAAGCTCGTTTCCCGGGATATGACGGAACAGAGCATAGGGGCACATTTGCCCCCAGTTCCCGTCAGCGCGATACTTTTCCTCTCCCCGCCAGAGAGTTTTCATAGGGAACTGCCAGCAGAGGATTTCAGGGTTAATCGGATTGAGAAGGAGAGGGAGTTTCTCAATAATACGGTCTTCAAATACCTCGTCAACATCAATGCGGAGAATCCAAGTAGGGTTTCTTTCTTGCGCCATCTCAAGGAGGAATTGACGCTCTTCAAACTCTTGCAGGGGAGTGTCTTTGAACGTGGTAAAATCGAAGTCTACAACTTTCCCGCCATGCTCTGGGAAGTGGTTGCCGATTATTCCTTTTGTCCCGTCCGTGCTGCCGGTATCGAGGACAACGATTTCGTCAACCCACTTCTCAAGCCCGGACAGGCAACGCTCGATATGGATTATCCCGTCCTTGACCCGGAGCATTGCGACAACTTTATTCTCTCTAGGGAACTGCTCTTGCCATTTGTCATAGAAGCGCTGTCGGTTAACCTTAAAGGTTTCTGAGGGTACGTTCGCCCCTAAAGACTTAAAGCTCTGTGACCCTTCGTGATGAACGAAAGAGCCGAGAGATACCAGACACCTGTAGTTTAATAGTGTAGCTCTCAAGCATATATCGTTATCCTCCCACATACCCGGGAAGAAGCGCTCGTCAAACAGTTGCCCTTCTGGAACGTGGAAGCCTACGAGCCTGTCGAGGACATCACGCCGGGCCGCCATGCTCAAGCCGGTAACCATTCCCACGGAGATAGTCTGGCGGTTGTACTCTTGGAGGTGCTTCGCGGCAAAGGCGAGCATCTCAGCTCGACCATTATAATTAGTATTGATCTGTTGAGCTCCGCCGGCGAAGTTACTGACGGAGGCGACAAAGGCAGCTTCCGGACAGTACATTAAGGGGATAATCAATTCCTCAAGCCAGTTAGGAGTTACGATAGTGTCGTTGTTGAGGAATACGACAATGTCCTTAGTCGAGAGTTTATACCCTAGGTTACAGCCGCCTGCAAAGCCGTGATTCTTGGTATTAAAGGAAAGCTCAACCTTAGGACCGTCTATCTCGATCATCTTATTTTCAAAATATTCGAGATATTGGACTGTTCCATCGGTAGAGCCGTTATCGATAATGATAAGTTCGAGGTCCATCCCTTCGGGCTGGGTCTCTACTATAGAGTCCAAGCAATTGATAGTGCAAGGGAGGTTGTTGAGGGTGAGAATTACAATAGAAACCGACACGTCAGTCTTGTCGCCTTCTCTTTTAAGAGCTAAATCCATGACGTCCTCCTTATAGGCCTCAAGGGCCTTCTGAAGTTTCGACGTAGTGCAGATCGCAATTTACATTTCCGAGCTGGGCTACTGGTGAAACAAAAGTTATCTCATACTTTTTCCCGTCTGTATAGACAAATCTTTCCTCTTTGATTTCGTCAGCGCCCATGCAGGCCATGACATAATCTGAAACGGGGTCGCGCCCCGTAGCTATCATTCTGAGATACCCTTTCCGGGCTTTTATACGCCCCATGATAGTGCTAACTATAAGTTCCCGGGTATAGGGTTCCCCTGAGCTTCTTACAGCCGTCACCTCAACTGTCCCGTCTGATATTCCAGACAGGGTAAAGCTGCCGACTGTGGTAAAGAGTTTTGTTCCCTGCTGTCCCGTGTCGCCGGAAGCCAATGAGATAACTTCGGTATCGGGCGCCCCGCCGACTTGTCCTATGACGGTTATATTCCCGCCTGAGGAACCGCCCCGCAAGCGTACCATCATATTAGCCGCTCCCGCTGGCTGATAATTGGGAGTCATGCTAGCTGTAGGGGTAGCCGCCGCGAGCACCTCGGCGGTTAGGCGAGTCAGGGTAATGGTTTTGGTATAGGTATCTTCTATCACCGGATCACCGAAGTTTCATATAAAAAGGTAGAGTTTTCCTTAGCGGCTCTCGTCGGGCCAGACACTCTGAGAATATCGGCAGGGGTAATCTCGTCTGAGAGTACCGAGATGCCTCCGAGGTCTTCGGCGGCTTGGTCTTCTAGAGCCTGCGCCATCTTTTCCCGGGTACGCTTATACTCATACTCTAAGGACTTCTCTATCTCCATAGCTACCCTGATAGCACGGGCGGCAACTAGATTTGTTACCCCTGATTTTAAGAGCAGAGTATCATCTGTCCCTAGGGTCGCATAACCCGGGATTAACTTAATAACCTTTGCCTCGGTAGAGGGGAGATAAGCAGTCGAAAGTATCCTGCTGTCGGGCAATGTCTTATTGTTCATCTGGGCAGCATGGCGGACACCTTGCAGGTCGTCAGAAGCTGTCAATATTCTCGGGGTATAACTCATATTATTCTCTCCATTGGACGGGGATACTTCTGCGCCGCATCATGACCGCCCCTTTTTCTCTGGGCTGGGGCGTCGGAGATGGCGTCGGAGTAATATCGCATTTAATCATCAAATCATCTAGGGCTACATTCCCGACAGACTTAGTATAAGTCATGCGCATTTTAGTTGAATGAGAGTTTAAATCTAAGCCTTGGATATACCTAGCAGAACCACCTACGGGTAGGAGATTTGTCAACTCGACCCAAGAAGAAGAATAATATTCTTCAACCAACAGACTACTTTCGGTATTTGTTCCCTGCCCTTTAACCCAAAACTGTAACCATTCGCCAGATAAAAAGACAGGTGTTTCTATCCTGTCCGCAGTAGCGTCTAATTTTATAGATGGCGACTGATAACCATAACTCCCAACAGCAGTATATGTATCAGAGTTTGCGTCGCAGCCAGTAAAAGTCCAGCCTGTCGGTCTGGTACCTGTATCAAATCCATTAAACCTTTCATCGAGCCGAGTGCATATAGCAGGAGTCGGGGTGGCGATCGGAGAGGGAGTAGGTATCGGGGTTGGAGTTACACTGGCTGTCGGCTCCGGGGTTAAAGTCGGCGATGGCGAAGGAGAAGGAGTCAGCGTCGGTGTTGGCGTAGGCGTAACCGAAGGAGTCGGGGTAACTGATGGAGTCGGAGTAACTGATGGAGTCGGGGTTATCGAAGGTGTCGGTGTCCGTGTCGGGGGAACACTCGGAGTCGGAGTGGGAGTCGGGGTAACGCTCGGAGTGGGTGTAACAGTCGGCGTCGGGGTAATGCTTGGAGTCGGTGTAATACTGGGCGTCGGGGTCGGTGGTACCGAAGGAGAAGGAGAAGCCCCAAACTGGAACGTCTTAAGAACTAACATATGAGCTAGTCCTTCGGCGTGAGAATCTTCATATTCAATAGGGGCTACATCGGTCAAAGGAGTGTACACTTCGCTGTCAAAAACAATCCCCTGTTCAAACTCCCAAGTCCCTACATTGAAACTTACTTCTTTAGCCGCGGCGTTCGCATTAGGCATTATCCAATCAAAAGGTTTATCCCGGTTCGCATTTGTGTCCTTATCACCATTCTGATCTGCAGGGCGGTTTTCGTCTGCAGATAAGAAAGACGTCCATATTGCGAACTGAGCTTCTTCGTCGTTTTGAGCATTTGTATCTGCGCCTACAATAATATAATACTCATCATCAAAGTTAGCTTGGATATAGCCTTTTAATATCTCAGCATCATAGGTCCTTTTTGCAAGGTCTTCTGCGGTGCTTCCCGATTTCAGGTGAGCCGAAGTCAACTGGAGAAGTTCACCATGAGGCAGGGTCATAGTAGCCCAAGCAAAGTCCCTTAGCGCTACTGTTTCCTGAGCCCATGTTCCCATAGTTTGAAATTCCCATCTCGAAATAAAGCCCGTTGGCATTGAGCCGCCCGGGATTACATAATAATAAAAATCCTCTCCAAAAGCTGTATCTACGAACTCCCTGCGGTTTGAAGTAGATTGCGCCATCCATTCTTGCATAAAAACGATATCGGGTTTTAGGCCTTGAAATAAATGGAGGGCAGGCTCCCCATAATATACCGGGGCGAAGCCTTGAGATAAATTAGAAGTAGCTATCTTTATCTGGCCTCCCCATGACCATGGTGTAGCCGATGCTGTCGGGGAAGGGGTAGGCGGGGTCATAGAAGGTGTGGCTGTCGGGATCGGCGTCGGCGTCACCGTCGGCGTTGTAACATCACAATTACTATACATTGAAGAAGGAGCCGGATCATCTCCTAATACTTTCATCCATGAAGCGGTATCAAAATCAACGTCGCAATCGTCGAGGTTCATATATTGAACTTCTGTCCCGCTAAGAAGATTCCATGTTTCCGAAGAAGGGGGAGTGCTTCGGATTAACTTATAATTATCATTCACCCTATGAACATAATAGATACAACTCTCATAATATCCTTCGGGGCAATATATTCCATTAACCTCTAGAGTACCGCTACCGTATATCATAACACTAAGCGGTGTTGGGCTTGGTGTAATAGAAGGGGTCGGTGTAGGAGAGGGGCTAGGGCTTGGTGTCGGCGTCGGAGTGATTGAAGGAGTAGGTGTAGCCGTAGGTTCCGGGGTAAGAGTTGGCGTAGGTGTAATAGAAGGTGTAGGTGTTACCGAAGGGGTCGGGGTTAGATTATAGATATGGACATCGTCAAAGGCGAGGTTCCCCGCGCTCTTAGTATAAGTAAATCGTACCTGTGAACTCGATGGATTAGAGGCTAAAGGAAAAGGACCTAAGGTTGTCCCAGAAGTAGGCAACGAGTAGAGGTCCGTTAGTTCAGTCCAATCAGGTGAATCGAATAATTCAACTAGCAATCCGCTACTTATATCTGTTGCCTGTCCTTTTAACCAAAAAGCAAGAGAATCATATCCGATAAATTCTTCGGACACAATTTGATCGTCGGTTTCGTCTAGCTTAATTGAGGGAGGAAGCAGGCCGGAGTTAGATTCGGTAATATAAGTATCGTCATTCTGGTCGCAACCAGTAAATACCCAGCCTGCAGGACGTGTTCCGTCAGTAAAGGCATTAAAGCCCTCGTTTATCTCTCCGAAAGCTTCGTTACAGGAACCGACTATTAAGACGACAGCCGCTAAAAGAATTAAACCCATGCCGATAGTAAATCTAGGGTGCTTCGATTTCATACTATTATCTCCCCTACGGCGCAGGCGGTTTTAATCCGAGGTCTAAACCAAAGAGATAACCTGTTACCGCCTGTTTAAGACAGTCTAAATACTCTTCTCCGGCATCGGCTGAAAGAAACAAATCAGCAAGGTCTGCGACATCAGCAAGAAGGAGGGGATCGTCAATATAGCTGAGGGAGTTGTTTAAAACTTCGCCAAAGGCAATAGCCGCGGTCTGGATATTTTCTGCTAAAAGAATTTCATTAGCCGCCGGGCGAGTTGCTTCGGCCGCTGCCGGGCAGGTTCCGGCAAAATGGTACCCTACCCGACGGCCCAACATCCGGTAAGCTACATCATTTACTGGTTCAAGGATATTCCCGGTAGCGCAAGCTCCGATCAGGAAAATAAGCAATAATGTCAATACCCAATGAAAACCTTTCATGGCAGTGTCCTCCTTCTGCGTCTTTAATTAGAGCCGTTTAATTTATCTATCTTACTTTCTATTCTAAGGTTGGTTGCAACAATGCCCTTAATCTCAGTTTCAGTCCGTGCCGTCCGCTCCTTAATTTCAGTAAGGTCGGCGGTAAAAGCCAACAAATCAGCGGCCTGCCTAGCAGTTTCAGCTTCGAGGTGAAACATTTTGGGGCCATGTTTTAACTGGCAGTCAGCCATATCTTTTTTAACCTCCTTGACATCTGAGCGGAGCGGTACTATCAGATAGGCGACAAAGAGATTCAGTAACGCCAATATACCCGTAAGCGCCCAGCTATACCAAGCAGTGGATTCTTGAGCGACCATAATATTATTTCCAATAGTCGATTTCAACGATCTGCCCAGCTTCTGCACATCGAAAATATAGGGTAATCGCCGAGTTACAAGGCGGAGAATAATACGTTTGATTCGACGGTATAGTTATATATCTAGTTGCAGTCTCCCCCGAAGCAAAGGCGAGGCGCATATCATAAGCGCCCCGGCATCTGACGGTGAAAGACTTAATTCCCCAGCCTAATGAAGTATTATACTCCGTGTCGGCTGAGGTCATGGTAACGTTTAGCATCTTCCCTGAGGTAGCTACTTGAGCCATTGCAAGGGGGAGAGCGGCTAAACTGAGGGCTACCATAGCCACTATGAGTAATCTTTTCATTGATACCTCCGGAAAGTCGGGAAGGTGGGAGAGGCCGCCGAGACAACGACCTCTCCCAACCGTGGGATCCGGCTGGAGGACACCTTCCCTTCTTCTTCGGTCTTAGAGCTTAATTAAGAGTAAGCTCGCGGATAACCTGAGGATAAATCTTCCCGAAGTTCTGACACTCCGAGACAACGATTTCCTCAAACTGAGCGTTGATTAAACGCTGGGTTTCGGCCATATCGGCACCGATCTCAACTACCCGCTCAAGGGCATATTCTTTCTGCAAGCCCAAGAGTTTCCATTGAGGCACGGTAGTATTATAGAGAACGTTTACAGGTCCCCATATATCCTGACCTAACCGCAGGTTGATGGTAGTCGGTCCTTCCTTAACGGCCGCCAGAAGCTCAAACGGGTCGGCTCCGGGCTTGGTCATGGTAAGGAACTGAATCAGGGCATCTTCGCCAGCAATCAGCGTATTGACCTTGTAAGGATAGAACTTCAGGGCGAACCTGAGCCATGCCTTGTAGGTGCAATTCCGCGGAGTCGCGCCAGTAGCCGAACCCTTATCCAGACCCGATGCAGTCCCATTAGCATTATACTGGTAACCGGAAGCCATACCCGAACGGGCAATAGCTACGGCATCATCGGCTTCACTCACCCGGCTCTGCTGCATGACTAGCATAATTGTAGTCGCAAGCAGGTCGAGGGAAACCCGACGGACAAATTCGTAAGATGCTTTGATCGAGCGTCCATACTTTTTGACGGACAGAGCTTCATCAGCCCAAGTTAGCTCCACCTGAGGAAACTCAGTTCCCTGCACGGTGCGCTTTTTCTTCACGTTCTCAGCTTCCCACGTAATCCTTAAGGATTTGAAGGTGTCGCCGGTAATAGGACGGGTTACGCCGACAATCTGATCTACGATTGCAGGCTCAAGCTTCGCCATACGGGCGATCCGGTTAATGAACTCGGGAAAGAGGACAGCGCTGGTCGGGTTGTTCGGCTGAAAAAAGCGCTCACCCCTACTTGCGTAGATTCCTTCCTCAGGACACGCCCGGGTAATAATCCCGAACCGCTGTAACTGACGCTCGTAAGCATCCAACCCGACAACCTTTCCATCCGGGGTACGCACCGAAGGATCGATTTCTTCAAGGATATGCGAAAAGGTCTTATTTTCCGCAGTCGCTCTGGCATAGAGGTCCTTTGACAATTTAACGTCATTCGCACCCGTGCCGATATGAACTATCCTCACGTTATCGGGGAGTTGGAAGTCCCTGCCATCGTCATACTGAACTTTTACTTTAGGATCCATTTTAATCTCCTGTTGAGTCAGATATCGAATTGCTCTAGAAGCGAGCCAGCACCGTAAGGGCTGTCATATCGTAACTGACAATGATTCCGCGACCGCCATTAGCCTGAGTCGCGCCTTTTACCGCACCTGCTGAGGCACCGCCGACAACGCCCTGTCCGAGCGTCGGGGTGGAACCGTCAGAGATGAATTCGATGTAACCCCTGTCCTGAACATTACAGAAGCCATCACCCTCTACAACAGCGAGCCGCCCAAGGACGGCATCGTTGTTACCCACAGCGGAAACGGTAATACCGTTAGCGGCATTCCAAACAGCCGCAGGCTTTACAGCCTTTCCGATATCCGAAACCGCCAGAGCGGTCTTGAAGGTGGTTCCATGACTATCCATGTTTTTAGGATAGGGAGCAGCGTTGATAATCGTCATACTGCATTACTCCTTTTCAATGATTGTGCCTTAAAAATAAACCCAGTCTTAGACGTGGGCCTTACCCGTCTTAAAGGCTTTTTCGGGTAATTTTACTCCCGGCTTGGACTCGACTACATAAGTCTTGTCGCCATCCCCATCCTCGGTCTTTCGTCCCGGGGTGGCTTTGGCTGACTTGGTCCATACGTCCCGCTGTTTCTTGATAAAGTCCAGCGGTTCGTTTTCGAGAGCTGTGCGCCAATGGTCGGCATCAAAATCGTTGCCTTCCGCTCGTACACCTTCGGCGAGAGCTTCGGTCAATAGATCAGACCGATACTGGTCGCCGTCGGCGGCCTTCGCCATGAGTGCTTCGACGCCTTCGACGGTTCTCTGCTCTTCCGGCAGAGCTCCGACGATTTCCCGGTTGGCGATGCCTGACTCATGAGCCTCAACTACGATTTCACGTAGTTCTTCGACACACGGGTCTAGGTCGGCCTGCTCTTCGGCTCCCTCGATAGACTTATTAAGGTCTCCAAAGCGCTTCTTGAGCTTGCCCTCAGGGGCGATAGCCTCTCTTATTCCGCCAACGAAGGAAATCAGAATTGCTCTTGCGGTATCCATGTCCTCATTCTCCTCATTGTTATTGATTCCGGGCTCTTCGTCGCCCACCGTAATTGAACGTCCCGGTCCGGGGCGAGATTTCCTTCTCATCTCGCCTCCGCATTCCGAACACTTCAAAGTATTACAATGTTCCGCAGACTTAGTCTCATAACCGCAATCTACACACTCGCAGTCGTATTCCGGAGCTCTATTGCCCGCAAAGTTGTTATCGAAAAATCTCACTCCGTAAAACATCTCAAGTGAGAGGATTTTCTTTTTGTCGAGTTGACCTTCTTCTGCCATCCTCTGAGCTTTTTGAACTACCGTTCCTTGAGCCGCATTCATATACACCAGTGAGCTTTCCCTCATGTGTCCATCCATCACTCGGGCAACGCAGATTTTAGCTTCGCCGCTCTCGGCGGGATATAGAATGCCCGGTAAGTGCTCGCAATCAGCCGACATTAGGTTGTTCCCGCATATCTCGCACTTATACCAGCCGCGGGTAGCGCCCTCGATAGCGCCTATTGTAAAGCCGACAGACCCACGCCGGTAAACACCTGCATCTATCTGCTTGATAACATCATCAGTTGACCTTCCCCCGCCAATATTGATTCCATGGAGGATAAAATAATGCCCCAAGGTCCAGTTGCCTGAGTAACCTTCCCGCGTCGTCAATTCTCCATGGTAGCTTGAGCCGATCGGCATAAGGTTAGAAGCATCAGCGCCGCCAAGGAACCCGCCGCCATGAGCCAGCATCAGTCCTCTGGTCTCGATCAGGTCGGCAACGAAATTAAGCAGGGTTGACTGAGGGTCCATCCGGGTAAAATAAGAGTCGGGGAGGTCATTGGAAATATACATCGGGAAGGTGTATATCTCGCTCTTTTTCAGGTCGCGTCTTGCGATAGAGTTGATAACTTCTAACTCTCGGTTTTCTATGTCCATACCGGAACGGGCTAGGGTATGGTCTATCTCTGTCGTTACTCTATCTAAATCAAATACTCCGATTTCGGGAAGGCGACCTTCATTCATCTTGATTTCTCCCAATTTTAGTGGCGCTACTGCTTCTTGCTGAGCGGTCCGTTCTCTTACTTTAATACCGAGTGAATCGATATGTTCTTTAAGGTGGTTTATTACCGGGGCTGAGGCTCCGTTTTCCTGCGCCCGCAGATATGACTCTATCAAGCCGCCTTTGTGAATATACAGCTTGCCCTCATCATAGCGCCCAGTTTCTCCGCTCACTTTCCCTTTTGTTACCCAGTGATGGGGATAGTTAAGAGAAGGATCGGCAAAGGCTACCAACGGCAATTTTTCGTGGGCTATACTCGACCACTGAGGCTCTGGCTCAATAATCCTGCGACAATCCTGCAGTTTGGCTTTTATCTTCTTAACCATTATCGTTCTCCTCGATCACGGAAGTTGACCGTTTTAAGCATTACTGGCTCGCCGTCTTTTTCTACCACAAGCCTTGCTGTTTTCTTTGCGTCATGCCCCACGCCATCGGCTCCAAATAAAACTTCCGATTCTGAGTCTGGTTGCTGTTGGTAATAAGTCATATCATTCCTCACCCTATTAGGGATACCACAACCTGCGCAGGACGTAAAGGGGGATAAACCACCCATGCGATAAAATATACTATGGCGAAGATGCCCCCTATTATGAACAGAACGACCACGAAACTGATAAAGATCAATTTCATAGCCATCCCGATATCCTTCCACAAGGGGCGCTTTTCTTTGCCTACCATGTCCTTTTCCTTTTCCTTTTCCTTTTCCTTTTCCATTAGGGGCTGTATAGCCCCTAGGAAGCCCCTTTTCTTTTTTTTTCTCTTTTCTTTATAAACCCTTGTAACGTGCCTTATTACATATAATCTGAAACTGAGGACTTCATATCTGCTAAGTATATATCTTTATGCAGTTTAATACTCGTCAGGCTCCTCTCCGCTCTTTATAGCTTCTTTGAGAATTAAAATATCATGCCTGCACCGGGTGCCACATTCCATCATGCCGGGTGAAGGAACATTATCAGGAGTATAAGGATTGCCTCCTACGGCAGCCATACAACCATCACAGGAAGTGAGGATAATATCAGACTCAGGGAACGCACTAAACAAAGCCACAAGCCTAAAGCCCGCCGCTTTGACTGCCGGACTCTGAGCAATCAGCTCGTCTTTGAACGCCCTATGGGCTATGGAGTGAAGGGCAAGAGCATATAAGCCTATCCTCCAATACCTTTTATCCATAGCATCGCCTACGGCTGCTCTAACCTCGTCCTCGTCCTTATAATCATCTCTATACAACACGTCATGGATATCAGCAGCCACGTCGTTGAGATATCCAGCGATATAGTCGGTTTCCTGACTTACCAGTTCCCCTACTTTATAGGCTGCCACAGACGAAGACATATTCCGGGCTTTGGCTGCAATAGCATCCGCGGCCCGGAGGCCTAACTCGTAAACCTCCGCAAAGTACTGCTCCGCGAGTTCGTTCATGCGGTTACGCAGTTGCAGAAGAATTGCCGCAAGAATCGCCTCTCGGTTTTTCGGATTCTTTATTCTCATTGTAAGGTCCTTCTATCCTAGGGTTCAAACAAGCGGTAGCAAACATTATTCGTTGTCTCGCTTCGCCCCCGTTGTTTGTCTCGGTGTCTTTGGTGAAAATAAGTTTAAAGACTTCTTTTACAACCGCCGTAATTAATGGGGCTAGAAGTTGCGCCCAGTCTGCTTTATGCATCGTCATAATTATTCGAGCTCCAAGTCCTGCATTATAGCGTCAATGACTTCCTGCCGGGTGCCTTTGAACGCCGTATTTAGTTCCCTCTTATAGGCGGTTTCCATCTGGGCTATCTTCGCAAACTTTATGCCCTGCTTGCCGTCTTTATGAGTGTCTACGTCTACTCCCCTGTCCTCTCCCTCTCCCAATTTCCGGGATAAGAGTTCAGACCCCATCTCAACCAGAGATTTAACCTGTCCTACGTCCGACCCCATAGGGCTAAACGCTTTTGGCACGTTGAGGGGAACTTCTTCTCCTTCGGCTTCGTCTAGCCCGAAGAGGATCTGGGCGGTATGGTCATGCCCGATAAGACCGGCGTCCCGGGCGAAGGTTAAGCGCTTAGTTTTGAGCCACTCGGCTGTTTCTTTCGTCAGCAGGTTCTCAGTAGAGATAGGCTCATACACTCTCTCAACATATCCCTGAATGCCGTTCTGGTTAAGGACGAAAGTCAAGCCATTGTCTATAACCTGCTTGACTACTTGCCGGACGCTCTCAATCGCGTCCACCATGATTTTCCACTCTACCGTGCCGTAGGTCTCGGTCTTCCCGGAGTGCTTATTAAGGAAGATGCTCAACTGCTTTAAGCCATTAGCCATGCGAATATCCAGAACGTCCATCAGGGTCTTAGCTGAGGCTGATGCCCGCGTCTTCCCGCCGACTTCCTCTATATCGGTAGCGTCGGTGGTAACGAAGGTATCGTCTGGCTCTAAGCTCTGATAGATAGTCTGAATATCGGCTAACTGGTCTTTAATAAAGTTCTGCAGTTTAGTTTCGTTCCTCTGCAAAGCCGGAGGTGCGTTCTTCATGAGGATTTCAGTCAGCACCTTGACGTGGAGCCTCGGCCAGCCTTGGTTATGGGTAATGCGCTGAAGGTCTGCCATTACCTGCATCTGGAAAAACATAACCTGCAGGAGGGAGAGAAGGGGGGAAGACCCGTAGGGGTCGCCTATATCTGCGTCCAGCGGAACGTAATAGAACCCCTCTTTTTCTACTGAGACGTATTGCCCGCCTTGAAGCTGTTTAGGAACATAGTTTATCTGCCCGTCATTGAGCTTCTGGGCAAAGAAGTCTATGGTCGTAGGATCGACAGCTACAAAATCTAGTAACTCTCTGAGGTCTTTTCCTAAGACAGTCTCACCGCTTGCCGCTCCCAAAGTGTAAACCGTCTTAAAGAGCTGACCTTCGAAAGCCGCAAAGCCTCCCCGGTCCCGGTATATCCTGTTGACGTATTCCCATATAAGCTGATAGCCATGATCGGTTGCCCGCCCCTTGAGGTCTGTTACCTTAAACTTCACAGGGGCACTGCACAGCCGAAGCATATTCCAGAGAGCCATCGAGGCATCGGGATTGATCGCAGGAAGGTTTCGCAGAAGTTGATCTGCATTATAGCGTTTCAGTCTGTCGACATTGACATCAAATATGACGTTCCGACGAGAAACGATATTCATATTTGAATCGCCGGGAGCCATTGACCCATACATAGTAATGCTGGGCTTTGTCAACTGACCCGATTCAATCTTATAAGCCCCCGGTGGAGAATACTCTCTCCCGTCGGCAACTTTTTTCTTAAAAGGCCACATGATTACCTCTCTTGCTGGTCGAGCTTTCGGCTACCAGCCTTTGTTTTTCGCCGCCAGTATCATTGAACCTGCCGGCACCGGTCTAGGGTTCTTTACATCTATCTTAGGTATTCCGCTGAAACAGAGAGCAAGGGCATCTGCCCGGTCCGGGGATTTGAAGCCACGAAATTCCTTCTTCTTCTTGAGCTCGTCCTTGCTCAAAAGTTTCATGACTATCTTCCCGCCTTTTCGGGTGAAGTATGTCTTTGTCCTCTGGTATAACTGAGCTTTTAACTTCGTATCATTAGGGATATCGATCGGCATTGATTTCATGTAGTCGCCTAACCGCGCATACATCTCAGTGCCCCAATCATAATAATATTCTCCCCCTATCTCTGATGCTTTCCCGCCGAAGTTGATCGGGATAGCTGTATAATCCTCAAGCAATAAATTGTCGGTAACTCCCCCGCCTACTCCCGTATCATCAACTTTGATTGAGATATTTTTCGCTTCCTTGGAAGATAGCCCAAACTCGTCCTTGAGGATTCTTTTCGCCCGTCCACAACACCATGTAGTCCTATCCTTTCCGGCGAAGGTATACATATACACTTTCCAGCCCCGCCTGACCATGATAACTGATTCGTCTTCCCCTCCCCGTCCAGAGTCTATCCCCATCTCAATGTTCGCCCCGGGTTCTGTTTTCCGGGCAGCCGCGGCCTCGACCATAGCAATACTGATCAATGACCCCGCCGACTCTTCGGGTATCTGCCCCAATACCATACTGACGTAAAAAGGACTCCTTTCACCGTGCTGTTTAAGGGAGCGCTCACAGGCTTCTTTTGCGACCCGGGAAGAGTTCCAAGCCGAGAGGTGAAGGTGGTTCCAGAATTGAGCCTTGCCAGGATCTAGACTAATTTGGCAAAACTCACCTAAGGGAGCGAGGGGCGGAGTTCCTCCAACGAGCCATCGTTTGACTCCACCTTTTCCACGGAGTAAGCGCTCCCCGCCTTTCCAGATATTCTCCGGAATACCTTTAGCTTCATCAAAAATCAACAGGATATTTTCATTATGCCAACCTTCGAAGTTTTCCTCGTCCTTAGTAGCAAACCCTACCATGAACCATTTACCCTGAGGGTCTACTTCGAGGTACTTCTCGAGCATACGGCCGCCGAGAGGATATTTCGCATTATACCAGAGGTTTTTAACTTCCGTCCAATACTGGCGCCATAGCTGCCTGTCAGTTGACGAGGTAACGATAACGGAGCACATTGGCCCGAAGTTATAGAGGAACCATAGTCCTATGGTTGAAAAGACAAAAGTTTTGCCTACTTCGTTTCCTGACTTAACATCAGTCTGCGTGTTATTTATCACGGAGCGGGCTACTTGAGTTTGGAAGGGGTCGAGGGTAACGCCGAGGACTTCTTGAGCCCAATACTCAGGCTCTGCCCGGAAGCGCCGGAAGGTAGAGAGTTCCGACTCACTCGGATACTTTCGCTTCTTCTTTACCGTGCGAGCCAGTGCTCTCTGCTTTCTTCCCATCTTTTTTAGTCTCCTTCAGGAATGTCGAAATCTTTTTAGTGAAGTCGGCAAAAGAGCGACCTTCACCCATGCTATGCTCAATGTCGTAAACGTTCCGGTAGCGCTCCTTGGCCCAGTTACAGAGCAAGAATATCTGCGCCGTAACACTGGCGTTTGCTGTCTTGCGCTCCCGCTCGACAAGAACGAGGTCGTAGGTGTCCTCACCGTTGTTATCTTTCCCGACCTTTACCCGCTTCTTTTTCTCCGTCACCGTTACCGAACCGATAGCGGATTCAAACATAGCATCTTCAACTACTTGGATTCTCGATTCCCTGACACTCTCATAGGCTGCATCAAGCTGCTCATCTTCCTGCCTGCGCCGCCAGAAAGTAGAAGGGTTTATACCAGCAGCCTGACACGCCTTATTCATCGAGGAACCTTTTTCCATCGAGGCTAATATAGCGTCATTCTGTTTCTTTATAATATTTTCTGATGTCATGGAGCACCTCTCAATAGTTAGCCGATATCACAACTTGAACGGCTCTCTACGGGATACATAGGTTCAAAATGCTCGAAGGGAATATAAATCATCGGCTCCATGTCAAACGGATCCCCGCGGTCAGTTCGCCCACCCCAACCAAGCCGAAGAGTCATCAGCCCATGCTCCGGAATGCCGTAATGAAACCAGTAGTCATTATCGAGCAACCGTACGGCTAAGGAGATAGGTCTTGAGGTAGCGAGAAGGAGATTTACACCTTTGGCCCACTTATAAGAACTAATCATGTAGTCGGGGAACGTCCCCATTTTGAAAGCCCGGCATTTCATCTCCACCCAGCGGACGAGGTGGTCGCCATCAAACATTGCGAAGTCCCAGCCGTACTTGCGCCAATCCAATTTACGAAGCTCGCAACCTGTCAGGCCCTCGATATCGCTTTGAAACTCTTTTTCCGCTATCCTATGACTACTATTCTCGTATCTTGGGCGTGTCATGCGCTCTAGCCCCCTTAAAGCACCCTGTAGCTGCCGCAAAGCTCCTGTTACAGGCTCCTTCTTTGCTGTTAGCGAAACTATCCCCTCGGCACCATTTACTTTTCAAACTCTTAAAGGCTAAATAGTATTTCGGGTTGTCGAGGAACAGAATATCTATCTGGTCGCCTTTGTCCATCACGTCTTTGACAGTATCGCCTTCACTTACCAGATATGATACAACTATACCCGGGTCTAAAAGATTGACCTTGTCCCAGTTAGAGCGGTCAGCTGAGAATATTCTCAGGACGTGATGATTGACCTTATTCAGCAGAATAGGTTTCCGGGAAAAGACCATCTGCGGCATCTCGGTAATCAGGTTAATGACGGCAATACTTTCAGGGAATAAATCGCCTATCCCGTTCCACCTGATAAACCCGTTATCAGCAAAATCTCTGAGGACGAGGTATTTTAATACCTCAGGGTGTAAAGTCTTGAAGGTGCGGAAAGTATGACAGGCGTATTTAAGCGCCGGAGTCATAGCTAACCGCCCCTTCAGTCCGTAGCATAACCGCCTGCACACTTCAGTCGGGGCGCAGGTGATAACCGGAAAATTGATAGAGAGGCCCGTCTTATAATTGCCAGACGAGACGATATCCCGCCTTATCCTAGTCGTCTTTAGGAAGACCTTCTCCAGACTTGTCCGTTTCAGATATTTCATTGTCTGCTTTGTCGTTGGCAGGACGCTGGTCGTCAGGCTGCGCCGGGTGTAAATCTGCGTCCGGGTTCTTAGGGTCGGGTATGTCGATTTCAGGTAAGCCCGCGGCTTTCCGGGAATTGATCGCGATTGCCTTTAAGGCTTTCCACCTTTGAGCGTCGGAAAGTCCTTGCGATTCAGCGATGCGCTCTAGCTCTTCGACTAGCACCTGCGCAACGGCATCAGGAATCTGGAATACACCGAACAGAGCGAGGAGTTCAACTATCTCAACCCACCCTTCACGGAACCGAGCCATCTTCCCCCCGCCACCGTCACCTTTTCCGCCTGCGGCCGGCATCGCGTCCCAATCAAAATTGCTCATGTTCTTATACGCCTCAAGCTCTTCTAAATCGTAAGGCATAGTTTCCCTGAGGTCGTCGAGGGAGTATTCCTCTGCGATAGATTCAATGAGCATACCAAGTTTAATGTCATTAGCCGGGAACTTGGTTTCATTGGTCTCTATGGCTATCCTCTGGGCTGCCTTGAGCGGTATTTCTCCGAAATCAAAGACCACGGCTTCGGTGATGCCCGCCTTCTTAAAAGCCTTGAGCCTATGGTTCCCGTTGATGACTTCGTGCATATCGTTAGGCAGGTCCCGGACGAGGATATTTTCTATCTGTCCGTTGCGCTTGAGGTTCTCGACCAGAGCTTCCTGCGTTTCCCGGGTATGGTCATTATCTTCTTTATAATTCCAATCGGCGGCGACCAACTTGTCGATCGGGATAGTCTTAAATCTGTCTATGGCAGCCATAGCTTTCTCCTTAGCCTAATAAACAACAGGCCATTTTACGCCCCGGTTCTCCCAGAGCAGGGTTAATTCGTCCTGCATATACTTCATGGCGAGGAACGCCTTGAAAGTCGTGTATTTCGTGTCCAGAAGCGCCTCCATGCGCTTATTCTCCCGCAGGTTGACCTTGGACCTTAGTTTGAAGTCGCGGTCAATATGGAGGGCATACATTGCAGGGGTTACCGGGGTAGTTGAGTCAGCGGAGTAAAAAGGATAGGTTTCCAATATCTTCCTGCCGAGGACAGCGAAGCCGTGGACGCGAACCTTGTCCCGGGTCTTGTTGAAAATCTTGTGGAATATTGGTTGGCTATCCCGCCCTATCCCTATGTAAGTTTGACCCTCGGCAATCCATTCGTCAAGCACTTCCAGGGTTCCGTTGTCCATAACAGGGTGGTACACGCGAATGTATTCGAACTGCCTATCGGGTATTGCTATCACTTCCTTGTACATATCATCTATTTCCTCTTTCGGGAGGAAACGATAGACATCAAGCTCAACGAATGTCAAGTGCTTTCTGTCCTTGTGCTCTTTGATGAACTCTATATACTGCGGAATATACTTCCGCACCGGGGTGAGCCAAGGTCGGGATTTAGTAGCGCCGACCTTGACAGTATGAATTTTATTCCATGAGTGAGCACCAGAATCAACCATGAGCTTAATCTTGCCGGCCCAGCGATTAATAATCTTTCTTTCTCCAGGACCATTATAGGAATAGAGCTTAGCTATCCTATGGCGGGCACAAAAAGCGGGAAGCTGATCTTGCCCGAAAGCGCACCCTGCTCCGTATAATATCATTCGAACCACCTTTTGACGGCATCCGGGAAAACCGGGGCTGGAATACGGGGTAGAGTGCCGGAAAGTGCCATCATCACCTTTTCAACACACTCGTCGAAGTCCCTGAACCTGTATTCGTCGGGATAAAATTCGGGATAGGCGCACCTGTCGGGAACTATCGGGATACAGCCAGCATGGACCGCTTCCATAATTGCATGACCAAAGTTTTCCTGCAGGGCGAAGCTGACTATAACCTTTGCGCGGTTGAGAACCATGTAATACTGCTCCCGGGATAAGTTCTGGGCTTGAGTATTGATAAATTCAGCTCCAAAAAAGCGGAGCCTATCGGCTAGCTTCTCGAATTTCCACGGCTGCTTTTCGTCCACGTTGCGGGCGCAAAAAACTACGAGTTCTTCTTTTTCTTCCCGGAGAGATTTATACTGGTCGACTCCATAGTAGTCATTCGGCCAGCCGGTTGCCTCAATCTTGTCCGGGCTGCACAACCGCTTTTGGAGAACGTCGTCCCTGATAAAATCGCTAGCCACGAAAACCTTATCGACGATATCGAAAAGACAATTCTCAAACATAGCGCCCCAGCGCTCAAGCTGCCGAACGAAATCGGTATCGGTAAAGGTCCCGGCATGGAGTAAGCCGCGGAGTTGAGGGCGCACTTTGCAGAAATAATTAAGGTACGGAATAGCGGTAAGTCCCGGGAACCAAATATCCTGAGTGAATATCAGATCGTCGTCAGTGATTTGCCCGCTCCCGTAGCGGTAGGCGAGAACGGAAAGCTGTTGCATCTTGACCTGAATAGTCGTCGGGGCATCGAGGAACGAGCCTTTTTTAATCCCGGCATTATCAAGCTCCGGGAAGTTGATTACGCAGAAGTCTGACCCGCACCCTTCGAGGTAAGCTCTAATCTCCCTGTCAAAGCAGGAAGTCGGCCGCATATCGTTATATTCGAGGGGGAGATACCATATTTTGCGCCACCGGCTCATTATAGCACCTCAGCTCGGACTTCTGCCCCGTTCTCCCCGTCCTCAAGCACTTTGACCCACTTTGCCCCGAACTCTTTTAGCAGGAATTCTGCAAGCTGTTCACAGGATAGGCTTCCCATGTCCCTGTCTGGAAAGTGAGCATCTAGACAGGATAAGACAGCACGCTTAAAGATGATTATTTCTATATCCCGGTCCCCGTGGCTCACTGGTTTGCCGATTTCTATATGGAATACGTGGCGGTGCGGATCCCGGAGGAAAAGGACAGACGGAAGGTCGCAACCGGGCCAATTATGGACTCCTTCCCAGCGAAGGTTGACAACGATATATGGACGGATGGCGCACATTACCGCGTCCTCATTAATCTTTAAGGTAATATTATTTATCATAACGCTAGCTCCCTCATTCGGATTATGATTGCCTCGCCTTGGTTAGCTTTTTCCCGGAGCGCTTCCGCTTCGTCCCGTTTCTGGTCTGCGAGTTGACGAATAGACAGTACCATTGCCTCGCATTCCTTGGCAATGTTTTCCTGCATATCCGCAATTAGACTACGAAGATCGATCTTTTCGGAAACCGGAATATCTATTACCGCTAGCCCTTGGACCTTTTTAGCCGGGGCGGCCTTTTTGCTCCGTGATACCTTAGGGAAGTTTCCTAAGTCACCCGCTTTACGGACGATAGTATAGCAGGTCCCGCAGAGGTTCCGGCTTATCAGCGTCATTTTGCGCCCGCACCTAGCACACTTTGCCTTTTTTACAGCCTTAGAGCGCACCTGAGGCGCTTTCCGTTTCCCGCCCGCTGTCTTCCGCACCCGCCCCGCGCTGAGCGGCGGTTTTTCCGGGAACATTTCCTCTTTCAGGCGTGCCGCTTCGCATTTAGCGCACAATCCCGATTCCGGTACCACTTTGCCCTTTGCCCCGCACTTTGCGCACTGCTCCACGAGTGGCTTCCCGTCCCGGCAATCATTGCAGAGCTTGTCCGCTCCCAGCTCCGCTACTATCCCGCATCTGTGGCAGGCTTCCCGCACTATATATGCCTCTTTTTCCTCACTCATTATCCCGTCCTCCCTTTACTGCTTTCCGTTGGTGGCGATTATGCCACTTTAAGTTTTTCGCATGATCAGTCAAATTGTCAGGGTACCTGCCGCTTCGTTCCCGGAGAAGCGAAAATCAGGGAAGGGGCACCTGAGTCGCGACACCCTACCCCGCGAAAACCATTGGAGACCTAAGCCCTGAGGGGTGCCACCCCGTCCAGCCCACTGGTCTCCTTATGCTTCGCACACCCCGTTCATTATTATTATGGGACGAGCTGCCCTCAGCAGGATCGAGAAATAAGGCAGCCCTCAAGCTAGCAAGCGCAAGCAGGATCGAGAATCAGGATTAGCCAAAACCAAATCTAGAAATAAGGCAGCTCAAGATTCAACCTGCGCCTCTTCCCCTTATAACCCATAAGTGGTTCCCTTTACCCCTGCGAGCCCTAAGCAGACCTTATGCCTGCGCACCCTTACCCCGCTCTCCCCACCCTAGACATAAGGCGATCAAGGGCTTAGGGTATTCAATATTGAGTCCCGTCCTCTTCCCTGTCCTCAGCGCCCAATGCCTAATGCTATGCTATGCCCTCGCAAGCGCTAGGAACTCTGCTCTCGGGGCGCCCTCTTTGAAGCAGCCTCGCAGGGTACTCGTTACCATTATTGAATTCTGCTTGCCCACTCCCCTCGCTGTCATGCAAAGGTGCTGAGCTTGGATAAAGACTGCGGTACCCCTAGGCTCAAGGTGCTTCTCAATGGCGTCCGCTATTTGAGCTGTGAGCTTCTCTTGGATTTGTAAGCGCCTAGCATATACCTCAAGCAAGCGGGCGAGCTTGGATATCCCTACCACTTTCCCATTAGGAATATATGCTATGGCAGCCCGCCCAAAAAAGGGCATGAGGTGATGCTCACAGGTGGAGAAAAATTCAATATCTCTCAGCACTACCATCTCGTCATAAGCGCAAGTGAATACTCTATTAAGCACCTCAGCGGGGGATCGAGAATAGCCTGCAAACAATTGCCTGCTTGCTGCCACCATGCGCTCAGGCGTCCGCTTTAATCCTTCCCGCTCGGGATCCTCTCCCATATACCTCAGCAGGCTCTTAATAAATTGCATAGCCTCGATGTCATCTTTTATTTCGTACATACCTCTCTCCCTATTGATCTCCTTATGGTTTCGCACTTAACCCCGTGCAGGCACGCCTAGACCTTAGGCGCTCACTCCTGCCCGATTTACTTTTTCAAATGCCTTTTATAGCGCTTGCGCCGCTTGCGTTATTTCACCTCAATCAATTTATGAAGTTGCACGCTTAACCTCAGCTTACCTCTACTCTCCAGCACTGCCTTAATAGCTGCCTTAAGCGCTTGCTTGCTATTACTCTCAGCCTGCAAGCTCACAGCACCCTTATAGCCAGCCCTGCTCACCAATGCTAGCGCCCAGTCCACGTCCACTTTATTGCCCACCACAATCTTTACCTCATCCGCTATGCGCCACATCTGCTTGCACACCCTCCCCTTGCGCTTTGGGCTTAGGGTTATATGGGCTAGGCTAGCGGGCTTGGATAGCTTGCCCGTTCCATTAGTCTCAACCTGCACCTTAAGCCCTGCGCCCTGCAAGCGCTCAATGAGCCTGCATAGCCCTCGGGCTTGCTGAGTTGGCTCGCCACCTGTTATTACCACTAGGGCTTGCTTGCTTGCAATGGCTGCTCTTGCTAGCTCATGCACCTCTATTCGCTCCCACCCCTTGCCCTCTTTCGCATAGCGGGTATCGCAAAAAGGACAGTTCAAATTACAACCAAAGAGCCTAATAAACCAAGCGCCCTGTCCTGCTAGCAAGCCCTCCCCCTGCACGCTCATAAATTGCTCTACCACCTTTAGCTTCATGCTTTATCTCCTTATAAGGCTCTCCTACCCCTTCTCCTTAGGGTTGAGAGGGGCGGCCGGCTCTGCCCTGCTGTCTCCTTAGTGTTCCTGCTGATAGTTGAATTAAGGCTCATGGCTCTTCTCAGGCTTTTCATAAGCGTGCTAGACGCTCATCTGAGCTAGGTTATTAAGCGGGTAGGGGTGAGGGTTAAGTATGCTCCAAGCTAGCTAGAGCGCTAAGGGTATTTGGCCCCCGTTTCTGGAGTCTCCCAAACCGTGAGGCTCAGCAGCCTAGCCCTCACCTCAGCGCTTGCAAGCGCTTTGGTTATCTTATTGAAAAGGAAGCCCGCAATATTCTCAGCGGTTGGATTAGCCACTATTTCATTTACCTGAGAATGATCAGGCAATAGCGGGTTTATTAAGCGCTTGAGGATTTTGAAGTCCATTACCATCCCTGTCTCAGGATTTACCTCGCCCTCTAGCTCAATATCTACGAGCCACCTATGCCCATGCACATTAGCGCAAGCGCCCTCATAATTAGGTAAATTATGAGCAGCGTCAAAATGGGTTTTGAATAATAGCTTCACCTTATTTCTCCTTTCTCGCAAGTCTGCGAGGTCCCCGCCAAAGCGCTCGTCCATAAGCAAGGCCGCCTTTATTAAGCGCTTGCTCACAGCTTGCTGCGAAATCCCTCTTGAGGTTGAGGGTGAAGAAAATGAGCCTATCGTTTCTTCTTTATAGCCTGCGCAATAAAGCAGCAAGCTCATAATCTCAGGTTGGGAGCGCCAATCCTCAGCGGGTATGGTGGGTTGGTATATGCGGCCCCCCTGCATGAGGAGGTCCAAAATAATAGAGGATTTATGGCTAGCTTGCGCTTTGGCGAAAAGTGCCGAGATTTCCTCAGCCAAAATACCTATGCGGCTCTTAGTCATATTTCTCCTTAAAGGTTAGAGGTGCAACCTAAACCTTATTGCCAAACCTGTCAACAAAAAAGTGCGAAACCCTAAGCTCTCCAGTGGGCTGAGCCACCCCTTTTTCCTTTTATTTACCTACCCCGCTCAACCCATTGTTCTCCTTAGGCTTCCTTAGGGGGAGGAACCCATTGCTCTCCTTATGCTTCGTTAGGGTGAGGGGTTGAAAAGGGAGAGAAAAACCAGCGTGCGAGAAGCACGTCTAACGGGTTTTCTCGGGTGCACGCATATCCTTATACCCATAGATCAGCCCATTTCACCCACTTTCGCCAAGCCATTCCTAGCCCACTTGGGCTTGCGCAAACCATTGGAAATCAACCACTAGCAGATCTAGCGTGAATTCCTTGCTAGGACTGCTTTTCTTTGCTTGCCTGTCTCCGCACATCTAAGGCTTGCTCCTTTTGTTTGGAAGCGCAGAAACAGGGGTGTGCGAACCCATTGTAGAGCTTAGGCTTCAGGGCTATGGGTTTCAGCTAGACCCACTTTCTTTGTTCGTTTGCGGTACCCCGACGCACGAGGGCCCTGATCACGCCACGACCTAAGGCTTCGCACACCCCATGATTTTCAAAAACAGCCCTGAAACCATAGCTGACCAGTGGGCTTCGCTCGGGCATTTCTGGGCTTTTCAAACTTACCCGGAATTTTCCAGTTTTGAACTGCGAAAACCACTGGAGACCTTATGCTTCGCACTGTTTTGCCACAATTTGATTTTCGAATTCGGGGTTGAAAAAGAGGTAAGTGCGAAAACCATTGGTCTCCTTAGCTTTCAAAATGATTGACGTTCACCCCCTCGATCAATTTTATTTGTGCTAGTCCTGCTGAAAACCAACCACTTACGCTTGCTCTACCCAAACCCAGCTGATAACCCGCTGATTTCCAATAGGTTAGCACAAGAGCAAGCGGTCCCCCTTCGCGCACCTGTCAAGAAAAAGTCAAATCTTTCTCAACAAAGTTGCTTTCAGCAGAACCAAGCTAGCTCTAAGAAAAAGTGCGAAAACCATTGGAGAGCTTAGGGTTCGCACACCCCTCATAATATTTCCTTAGCCGCACATATGTAATAATGCAAACCTAAGGGCAGAGCGCCCATTATCTTTTTGCTCATGCTATACTAGCGGAGTGGTTTAGGTAGGGAGTTTTATTTGATCTTTGACAAAGGAGGAGGTAGCAGGAGGTTGAGGGTTAGCTGAAAAACGGCTGCTTTATTGCCCGGCCGATGGCGGGGGCGCAAGCCCTATAAGACCACGCGAAGCAAGAGTTGGGCGGCCCGCTAGACGCTAGAGGAGGGAGAAGAGGTTAACGGTTAGCCAATAGCTTTAAGGTGTGAAATCCTTAGGGGATACAAATGGTAGTCCTGCTGATGGCAGGGCGCTAACCATAAGCGTGGAAGCCCGGGCAAGCCAAGACCCCCGCAAGGGGCGAGCGGTCCTCAGGTTGCCAAGATGCCCAGCAATGGGAAGAGCAACCTGCGGTGGGGCCAAAGCGTGGAACCCGGCTATTAAACCGCATCCAATATTTGGGGCGGGCAACCTGAGATTTAGGTATAGGCAAGCGCACCCTCGACAGGGGCGCTGGCAATAGCAGAGCGAGAAGTAGCGAAGCGGGAGCCCTACCCCGCTAGCCAAAGCCCTCCCCCTCATAGCCAACACTTGAGGGGCGAGCCCTAGCTTGAGGATTGTCAACCATGCGAGCCTCGCTGAATAAGCAGCCTAATAAATTGTGGGAGAAGCCTCCAAATAGCCTGCGCTGGACTTGGGGCGCTTGCTTGCTTTATTGCAAGCAGGAGCGGGGTTCGAATCCTCGGCAGGCTTTATAGCTATTTCGCTTGGAAATAGCAGGGTTTCAGCAGTAAAGCTGGCTTATTAGGGTATAGGCTAGCTTGAGATAACACGTTAGAAGTGCAGATCGCACGCTTTAAAGACCCCGCATAGCGGGAAAGGAGAATAATATGACAGGCAGCGAGATTAAGGCAATTGAATGCAATGGTGAATGGGCAGTTTGGAGCGAGAGGGACGTCATTTTGGTAGCTGAGGATAGAGGCGTGGCGCCCTCTTGCCCGCATTGCGAAGGCCCGCTTAGGGAAGTGGGCTTTGATGCTTGGATGGAAATGGAGTGTCAGATATGCGGCGCTTATTGGTTTATTAAGGGTGAGCATGGCAAGTGGTATGCCTCCCCAAATGATGAGGGTTGAGGATATTAAGGCAGCGCAGGTGTCGAAGCCTGCGCCGCCCATATGCAATAAAGCATAAGGAGAGCTTAGGGCTGAGCGCCTAGTAGTGCTCAACCCATAGCTCTACAATGCCCTGAGAGGG
>Ga0180430_10000220_pt1 | contig 65816 bp, 52 predicted proteins | sample SS_ome_9_FD_132999 | JGI IMG/M metagenome (GOLD analysis project Ga0180430, IMG submission 132999) | Hypersaline lake sediment archaeal communities from the Salton Sea, California, USA - SS_1_S_2 metaG | ecosystem: Environmental > Aquatic > Non-marine Saline and Alkaline > Hypersaline >...
ACGTCTTGACGCTGTCGAACATCAGGACCGCCAGGGGGCCGAAGATCATCACCGGCAGCCAGGCCGACCATATCGGTTCTAGATTTATGTATCTGCACGCATAGATGAATATGTAGAACGATCCCACGATCAGGATGTTCAGGCCCACCGATTTCTTGATGTTCCTCTGGCGCGAGAGTATGAACGGCAGCCCCAGGAGAAGCATCACGAGGTTGTTGATCGGATTGGCCACTCGCGTGTGAAGCGTCAGGACGGCCGATCGTTCGCCCGGGATCTTCTCGAACTGGAGCAACTGCGTCAGTTCGAATGTCGACATGTAGCTGACCCACTCGGCCGATTGCCTCAGAACGATGGCGTCGGGCGTCATGTCCGACGGTATGAACAGCGCTCCATGGGTCATGCGCCAGTGTCCCAGCAGCGACGGTATCCTGGTTGAAGGAACCCACTGGGCGTTTGGCGCGTATATGACCCCGAGGGTTCGCCCCATGTCGTCGCGGAATACGAATCGCGGGTCCTGCAGATATGCGGTCGCCGGTTTTCGAGCGGTTCCCGGCGTAATGTGGAGTTTCGCGGCGCTGAGCACCATTCCGCACCGAACATCCTGCACGCGGTCGATTCGTCGGCCGGGGGTGTCCGCCGCTTGCCTCCTCAGCGCCCTGGGGCTAAGACGGGTCCATATCTGTTCGGTCGACGGGATCGCCGGCCAGGCCGGCTTGCCGCCCATGTTAAGCTTGGCGACATTGGCCTTGCTTATGTGCCATCCGTCGGCGTTTCCGAAGCTCGCATAAACTGCGATTCCGCCCTCGTTAGTCGTGGCGCGTCCGACCGGTACGGAATTCTCGTCCCGCAGAGTCACCATAGGACGCACCATGACGTTGTCGGCGCTCCTGAACTTCCTGCTGTACCACCCGGTGTTGTTCAGGTCGGTCATCACCGGGACGATGAACTCCTTCTTGGCTCGTTTCCCGGCGTCGTCGTGGTCGCGAATCAGCAGATGCGCCACTCGCGGAACAAGCAGTTCCTGATCGAGTATGATCAGGCCTCCCATGAGCATCGAGCATATGATTATCGGCAGCACGACCCTGTGGAGGCTCACCCCCGAGGCCAGCATCGCCGTAAGCTCGTTAGTGTGGTTCATTCTCGCCAGCGAGAAGCCCGCCGACGCGACGATTATCAGCCCGCCGAGTTCGATGAAGTAGACAAGCGACTGGGTGGCGTAATACTCCCAGATGTCTCCCATGATCGTCAGAAACGATCCGGACTGTTCGGTGAATTCATCGACATTGGTGAACAGGTCCAGCACAATGCGCAGCATCATCATCACCAACAGGAACATGAAGGCGGTGGACAAGAACGTCCGCACAATGTATCGATCGAGAGTCTTCATTTTCTTCTAGCCATCAGCTTTCAGCTATCAGCTTTCAGCCAAACCGAAAACCCAGAACCAGGAACTCAAAACCTGCTTGCTCGCCGTTGCGTAGCTGATAGCTAATGGCTAACAGCTCCTGTCAGGGTGTTTGTCCTTATTGTCATGTTGTTCGCCGCTGCCGCAGCTGATCGCTGACAGCTAATGGCTAACAGATCTTGTCAGCTCATTTTCTCGCTACTCGCCAGTAGGCCAGCGCCGTCACCGCGGCGAGTATTGCTATTCCGCCCCATACGATCATGATGCCTGCGTTGACCGCCGCTGAGACGTTCGATGAATCAGACACGTCGGGGTTTTGGGCGATGTTCTTACCCATGAGTATCGTGATCACGACCATCCCGGCCGGCATCGACGAGGTCAGCAGGGCGCTTACGAACTGCCCGCCTCGGAAGATCAGGCCCAGAATGCCGCCCAGCACGACCATCAGCAGGCAACTGATGCTGAAGGCCGCACGAGTATGCATTTCCGAGACTATGTCCCTTGTCAACTGGACCACGTGCTTGGCCTTGAGATCTTCCAAGTCATTGTGAATTGTCTCGTTGTCGGTCAGCCCGCCGCCTTTCCCGCCTCTGTGGAACGCTTCGTGCGGAGTTATCTCATCGATTGCGGCCTGGATGTCCGCCGGCATGCGAATCTGGCCCAACTCCCGCAAACCGACTGACTTGAAGCTCCCGGTCTCAGCGCGGGTCGGATCGTCAGCCGATACCGTCAGATCCTTCACGCGCGCGTCGGGCTCGAGAACAAGCGAGATCGACGGGACCCTGGTGAACTTGTCCCACGTAATGCTTATCCTTCCCGACGAAGAGTTGATCTGTCGAACGGGCTTTCCGTCGCGTATTTCGGTGATGTCGATGCTTCGGTCGGCCTGGTGATTCTTGCCGCCCAGCAATATCCTTCCCGGCGTCCTGTCCGACGCGACGGCCCTGGGCGCTCTTATTACGAAACGCGAATTGTGCCGCGTCAACTTGTCGTAGACACCAGTGCTCTTAAATGCGTCGGCGATATTGTTTGCGAAAACATCGCTGCATATCGCCTGCTGTATCTTCGGGATAGCCTGCTGTACGGTTATCGACCTGCTTGGATCGCTCAGCGCCGCCTGGAGTTCGTCCCAACTGTACCAGTCGGGTTTCTCCTTGATTCGCCTGTCGATGGTGATCGACTCCAGAGGGCAGGTGACCTCGGAGCGCACCGACGGATCATCGGAGGCCATCAGCACCGCGTTGTCGAGCGTGATGTTCATATACGCCCGCATCGTCTCGTGATTGATCCCGAACCTGGCCCGAGCCGATTTTGCGGCGGTGATTTCCACGTGTCCGCCGTTTTTCTTGTGCTTTATGACAATCGCGCCCTCGAGCCTGTCGTACTCCTTGTCGCGATAGACCCTGTCGGCGTGGATCGTGAGGTTCCGGAATCCCAGGAAACCGCGTGTGTTCAGTCTGCGGCACATCATTCCGCGAATGTTGTTTGTGATCGCGTCGGCGCCTCTTCGGGCCATTATCGGAGCCAGGTAGTTGCTCATCGACCAGGAGGCCAGCGTGATCACGAATCCGAGAATAAGCGCCGGTCTCAGCAGCACCATTGTCGATATTCCGCTGGCCCGCGCCGCCAGCAGTTCGTTGTCCTGGCTGAATCGACCGTATACGAAGCAGGCGGCGAACAGTGCGGCGAACGGCATGGTCAGCGACAGCATCACCGGGAGCGTCATCGTGAACACCAGCAGCACCTGCGAGGCGTCGAGGCCCTGTTTGCGCAACGGCTCTATAATCCCCAGCGTAGTCAGCGTAAGGGTCAAAACGATCAAAGTAAGACCGGTGGCCTTGAGCAGGTCCAGGCCGATATATTTCAAGAGCGTCTTGTTCACTCGGTATAACTCCGTCTCCGGTCCGGTCTCCGTACCGCCCGGTAAGACGCTTAATACTCTACCCGCTGGCAGGCGTTTAGTCTACAGTTTCACATCGGTCGGTCATGCAATATGCATCGACGCGACGGCGATCGACAGCATCGCAACTGCGGCGCTTTCAGTCCTCAGAGTCGTGCGTGCGACCCTTACGGGGATGAAACCGGATTCTATTGACTCGGTGCGCTCGCTTTCCGTCAGTCCGCCTTCCGGTCCGATCAGCAACACGACGTCGTCGAACGGTTCGTACTGCTCGATTGCCCGATCCATTCGTATCGCATCGGCGCCGGTGTCGCCCAGGAGCTTCAGCGAGCCGGCTCGGGCCGCCAGGATGTCCGACAGCCGGGCCGCGGGCGGCAGGGCGGGCAGGAAATTCAGCCCGCACTGCTTGGCCGCCGATATGCAGTGAGCCCGCAGTTTGTCCAGTTTGGCGGTCGATTCGGACTTGGCGGCCGGTTGACTTCGGTCGAACAACACCCGCTGCAGCGATGCGGCTCCCAGTTCCGTCGCTTTCTCCACGAGCCAGTCGATACGCTTGCCCTTGGGCGCAGCGAACGCCAGGTGAATCGCCGGTCGGCTTGGACCCGGAGCGGTTCTTCGCTCTGTTATGCGGAAAACGGCGTTTCGCCGATCAATATGCTCAAGGCGTGCGATCGCTATGCGTCCGGCTCCGTCGAAGAGTTCGGCCTCGTCACCGTCCTTCAGACGAAGCACGTGCAGGGCGTGATGTACTTCGCCCGGGTCGGGCCGGATCTCGTCGCCGGACAGGTCGGCGGCGAAGAAGCGTCTTGGGTGCGTTTGAGGCTTCATATGCCGCCAAAGTAACGGATAAACGCGCCGTTGGCAATTGTCACAGATCTTCCGGACAGCGGCATTTCGATCCGGAGAGCGGGTTTTCCGATCGAAGAGGTCATGTCGGCGCCGTTGTCTTTTTCATCATTTCCGAACGCCTGTTTCCAGACGACCGCCTTATGCGGTATAATAAAGCGAGAGATTCAAACGACGCAGAAAGGATGCAGACATGACAAAACCCGCGATACGTTTCCTGCCTCGGCGTGACGGTTTCACGCTGATCGAACTGCTGATTGTCATCGTGATTCTGGCGATCCTGGCGACTATACTCGTGCCGGTGATAAACAAAGTCATCCAGTCAGCCGACGTCGCCAAGTCAAAGGCGTTCGTTCAGGATGTGGCCTCCGCATGCGCCGCATTCAAGGGCGAAAACAACGGGAAGTACCCCGGACAGGACGATCCGGGCATGTTGAAGGGATCGGTCGGCGGACCATACACGGGCAGCCAGATTCTCGCGGCCAGGCTTTTCGGATACCCCGACGCCGAAATCAACAACGCCGCCCCCAAAGCCAGCACCAAGTACCTCGAATACAAGCTCAGCAGGCTGATAAACAGGTCCAGTAAGGGTCAGTCAATACCCAGAAACTCCATGGGCGACGACAGTTCAACGGCCAATGCGCTGCTCTATTTTCCATCGCGGATCAGGGGCAGTGAGTCTGAGCCGACCGACTGCTACAAGTGGGCCGACAACAGCGAGTACGTCAGCCAAACCGGCGCCCAGGCTGTTTTCAACTCCGACGACTGCATCCGGGACGGCAGGACCGGCGGAGCGCGCAATCCCGGCGGAATCCTGATTATAGGAACAGGTCCCAACGACATGTACTTCGAGTCGGGCGCCGGTATTGAAAACGACGACATAAGAAGCTGGGACTTGAACTAGGCCCAGGGACATGCTCAGACCGACGCAGAAGAAATGGCGGCTGTTCAGGACCTGGTCCGCGGGGCGCCCGATATGGTGCGGATGGCAGGTCACTTATCGATGCAATTACCGCTGCAAATTCTGCCATTACTGGCACGATCCGCTTGGACGAGTCGAAGAGCCGACAGTTCAGCAGTACGCCGAAGGGGCAGCTAAACTCGCACAACTCGGAACGCTCCTGGTCTCCCTGGCCGGCGGCGAACCGATGCTGCGAACGGACCTGACCGACATCATTCGTGCGATCGGAAAGCATCACTTCCCCCTGGTGACGACTAACGGATGGTTCGTCACGCCCCGGAGTGCAGAAGCGATTATGTCCGCCGGCGTTTGGGGAGTCTCGGTGAGCATCGACTATGCCCGCCCGGAGATCCACGACAAACGCCGCGGGATGGACGGAGCCTGGAAGCAGGCCTGGCGGGCGGTCGAGATGCTCGTGGAGGCCCGCAGGCACAGGTTCCAGCGCGTAAATGTGATGTCCGTTCTTCTGGACGACAACATCGACGACCTCGGCGCGATCGTGGAAATGGCCGCCAAACGCGGCGCGCACTTCATGGTCCAGCCCTACGGATTCAGAAAGACCGGCTCGCATGCCTACGCGCACAACAACGGGGCCGTGGCGCCGAAACTTCTGGAACTCAAGAACCGCTGGCCGAACTTCCTGTCGAATCCGAACTACCTGTCGAAGTTCGACGAATTCCTCGCCGGGGGCATAAACCACTGCCGCGCCGGAAGGGCGTTTTTCAATATCGATTCCACCGGCGACATCGCGATCTGCGTTGAGCACAAGAAGGCCCCGGTCGCCAATCTCTATCGGAACAACGCACAGACCATTGTTTCGCGGCTGGCGAAAGCCGCGGCGGGAAACCGCTGCGCCGACTGCTGGTACAATTGCCGCGGCGAAGTCGAAAACCTCTATGACCTCAAAGGCCTGGTCAAGTCGCTGCCGACGCTTTTTAAGACCGGTGCGGCGATCAAGGCCGGCAAGAAATGAGTTGAACTGTTTCAAGTACTTCAAGGCGGTCGAAGACAAACTGCCGCCCGACGCCGTTGTCTTCGGACACAACGCCATAGCCTCCGGCAGGGCGATGCAGGACTGGCTGGACTACATGAAGAACCATCCCGACTGGGAAATGGTCGTGGTCAAGGCCGCCGGCGGAATGGCCGTTTGCTGCAAAGTGCGATAGACCGGCATTTTTCAGTCTTGAAAAGCTTGATGCACTGATTCAGGTCGCGTAGTCTGTATTCGTAAACCAATAGGCTCCGCGCCCGACGCGGGTCGGGCCGCGGGAGCCTGTATTCAGTCTCGGATTCCAAAGGGAGACGATCATGATCAACAGGCGATCAGTGCTGTTTATTGTCGCGGCGGCGGGGTTGGCGGCGATATTGGGCTCCGAGGCTCGGGCCGACTACGGCATCACGTCGAGCGGGCCGCTGTCGGATCCGATGAAGGCCAGGATCGACCAGCGACTCATAGGGACATGGCGCACCGTCATCCGCGGCGACGCGTACTATTTCCACATCGGAGCCGGCAACATTCTCGGCAAGCTCAACTGGATGGAGCTGGCGCTGGTCAAGCCCGGAAAGAAAAAGCCCGCATTCTATATGCGCCACTTCATAGGCTTTCCGACGATTGTGGACGGCAAGAACTACTTCAATATCGCCTACACGTCGAAACTGATCCCGCAGCTTCGAGGCTCCAAGCCCGAGCAGATAATAGCCGCCGTCGACCGGTACGACATCTTCGAATACAGGCTCAACGGCGACAAGCTCGACATCATGGCTCCGGACCAGAAGTTCATCAGAGCGTCGATCAAGGCCGGCAAGATCAAGGGCAAAGACGCCAAGGCCGACGATACGATGGAGAATCTGCTGGCGTTCATTAAGTCCGTCGGCAAGAAGATGTTCCCCAAGAAGTTCACGTACACCCGGGTCGAAGATCCCGCCCCGCCGGCGAAGAAGGGCGCCAAGCCCAAGAAGGCTCCGGCCAGGAAAACCAGGTAATTACAGCGAGAGCACGTAGGCAGACAGGTCTGCTATTTCCTTGGGCGTAAGATCCTTGAGGCGGCCGTGCAGGCCTTTGGGATCGTGGTTGGTTAGCGCGTCTTCAATGCTCGTTGCGCGTCCGTCGTGATAGTAGGGCGCCGTGCGGTAGGCCTCGATCAGCGAGGGGGTGTCGTAGACCGCGCCGGGCTCGTTTTTGCTGAAAACGCCGACATTGTAGGACTTGTTGTCGGTGAACAGGGGCGGGCGGTGGCAGCGGGCGCACTTGGCCTTGCCGAAGAACAGGACCTTGCCCCGCTTGGCGGCCTTGGCGAGTTTCGGCAGGTTGGGGTTCGGCTCGGGCTTCAGCGACTTGACGTACTCCAGCAGATCGTCGACCTCCGCCTTGGCCGGCTCCATGAAGTGGCTTCCCACTATGCCGGTCTCCATGCACTCCCACGGGTCCTTTCGCGTCGCCAGGCGATTGTGGGGCGGCGTGTGCTGCATGCCGACGAGGCTGATCACGTCCTTGCCGTTTTCGATCCCGTCGCGCATGAAGTCCCACACGAGCCCGTCGACCCGTCCACTGTCGAGGTGGCACGTTGCGCAACTGTGCCATCGCTGGTAGCACCGCGTCGCATCGTGGAAGAATATCTCGCCTCGCCTCGCGGCGTCCGGTTTGCGTTGGCGTCCGGTGCTTATCGAGGCCAGCAGTTTTCCGCTGTCGACGGCCAGCACGCCGACCGATGCGCTGTAGTAGTTGGCGGCGAAGAGCCTCTTGCCGTCGGACGAAATCGCCAGGCCCATCGGACCCTTCCCGCCGGAGGGGAGGCGCTTCAGCGTGTTGGAGATGCTCAGGGCGGTCAGATCTTCGGCAAGTTCGGCGATCTGGCGTTTGTCCTTCTTTATGCGGACCCAGATGTTGTCGCGCTGGGCGTCTTTGACCGCCGCCAAGTCGGCGGGTATCTTACCGGCCAGCAGTTCGCCGATGCGATCGATGTCCAGCGCCGAGACCTCGTGTACGCCGCGATGGCTTATCCAGATCGTTTTGCCGTCCTTTGAACCGACGATAGACCAGGGATCGGGCGCCCCCTTGGTCAGGTCGTCCAGCAAGACCGTTGCGAATCTCTCGGCCTTCGTCAGATCGATAATGCTCAGCGCCGTCGTGTGAACCCAGCCCTGTTCGAGTTGGGTTACCGGAAGATCGAACCGGCCCAACAGGTGCGCCGCGTAGGCCCACTTTCCGTCGGGAGATATCCACACCCCGCGGGCCATAGTCGACCCGGGCGGCAGCTTGATCTTCGCTGTCTGACGCATCGTGCGGGTGTCGATTATGCTGACGACCGACGCGGGATCGACCGCCGTGCCAGGGTCGGCGGGCATGAAGTTGGTCACAACCAGCCGCGATTCATCGCTCGACAGCGCCGCGCACGCCGGATCGCGAACTACGGGGATCTGCCTGATCTCCCTGCTGCCGGCCAGGTCGACGACCGAGATCGTGTGGTTGCCGCGATTGCAACTGTACAGGCGATTGCTCCCGGCGGCCAGAGTTATCGCCACCGGCCAGGGTCCAACCGTTATTCGCTTGGCGATTGTTCTCGCCGCGGTGTCGATCACGGCCACCGAGCCGGCTTTTCGCTGTGCGACGTAGAGCGTCTTGCCGTCGTTCGACAGGGCCAGACCGTTGGGCTCTCCGCCTACGGGTATCTCAGCGATCGGCTTGCCGGCGTCCGCATCGAGCAGCGTTACGCAGCCGGCGGTTCTGTCAGAAACGTACAGCGTCCGTCCGTCGGGGCTGGCCGCAACCGACAGCGGCGAGCGGTAGGGCGGGGGCTTGTTGGCGTCGGTCTTGGCGCTTGGGGTTGTCCGGGGCGTCGGACGCGCGTCTGACTCGAAACCCATGATGACAGTCGCCAGGATCACGAGAGATATTGTGAGCGTTGCTTTCATCATGCCAGGATTATAACCAAGCGCCGCGAAATTAGCAGTCTCTATCACCGCCGACGGCGTTTTCGATTCAGTGCAGTTCGGCTTATCGCAAGCAGCAACAGCAGCGAGCCCGGTTCGGGCGCCGTCAGTGCGTCGCGGCCTGAAGGAAACGCCGCGCCGGGGTCGAAATTCGCCCGCAGGACGGCGAAGTCCTCCAGATCAACCATGCCGTCGCCGTTGAAGTCGGCGCTGGGATTCTCGGCCGGAGCCTCATCGCCAAACTGCGCGATGAAGTTCTCGTAGTCCGCGTCATCGACGTCGAAGTCCGCATCGGTGTCTCCGGGCAGGCTCGTTACGCGGACCTCCGCATAATCTATCTCGTAAGTGTAGACCTCGTCATCCGCGGGTATCTGGGCCGGCTGCAGCGCCGCGTCGTAGGCGTCGCCCCAGCTTTCGCCGGGAGCCCAGAAGTTGAAGTACAGCGACATCGGCTCGTCCGGTATTCGCGAGGCGTCGGTCTCCGTCCGCAGCAGCGTTTCTCCCGCGGCGGGGTCCATCCAGGTCCATTCAACCCGCTGAGCGCCGGGATACCAGTAGATTCGAAACGTGTTCCACTGCGAAAGATCCATGCCGCCTTCGGTTGCGTACTGGGGCGATTCGAGCGTCTCGTCCCACGTGTTGGTCAGGACCGGATCGCCAAGAGGCCAGGCCGCATTGTCGTTGGTCTTGTTCGACACAAACTCGAAGTCGATCTCGTCGGCATCCGCGCCGTCGTAGCCGTACAGGAAAAACGAAGTGACCAGCCCGCCCGGATACGCATTCGACTTGACGCGCGCTTCAAAACGGTAGGGCTTGTCCGGGTCGAACTCCATAGTCGAGTGAATCTCGCCGCTGAGGAACGTGGTCTTCGGCGGATGCAGGTGGCGGTGATTGTATGTGTGGAATTCTATCACGCACGAATCGTTTTCGATGCGAGGGAACGGGTCGCCGGTGTGGTGGACCGGGCAGGGGAAGAACGTCCTGCCAAGCGGCTGCCACCAGTCGGAGTTCGGATTGTTGATCACCCAGTCGGCTCCGCTGATCTCCGGACCGTTGAAGTCGTCTCGAAAGATCACCGTGTCCCATGGGGCGCCCGACGTCCGGGCGGCGATCATAAGCACAAACGCCATCGAAATCGACGCCGGCGACATCTCGGTTATCCGTCGCATGTTCATGCCTGCTCCAGGCGTTCGAATGTTACGCGGATCGGACCCTGTTGTTCGCCATCGGCGTTGCGACCGCCTGTGACTGTCCTTCCATTAATGATAAACGTCGGTCGAATCGCGTTCTTGCCAGCCGGCGGCACAACGCCTTCGAATACGCGGGCTTTGTCTCCCGTGCTCACCTTCCCGCTCATCGCACCATCGCTCGTACTGCTTTCGCATCTTCGCGACGATTCAGCATTGACTGTCCTCCCGCGCCGGCGGTTGGTTCATGATTCATTGTCGTGTTTTGCGACCGGCCTGGCAATACGCATTCGATATCAGGCTTGCATAGAACGGTCAGCGGGATAGAATCGTGTAATCCGGTTCAGGTGAACAACTAAGGAGCAGATCTATGAAAGCGAATCCATGTCGTGCGTTTCTCTGTTTGGCTGGTTGTCTGATTGCATTTGCGTCCGCGGCGACGGGCGCCGATCCGTCTGTCGACAAATCCGCACAGGCCAAGCGCAGACCAAAAGCATATCTCGCCATTTTTATTAACGGTTACGCCGGCGATCCGATGCCCACCGAACCGGCGGAGTTCGACAAGCTCTTGAAGACGATCACGTCCGAGGGACGCTTCAACGCCGTGTTGTGCAAATACACTCCCCAGCGGGAGGTCCTCTGCAAGAAGCACAAAGTTCTGATGATGGTCGATCTGCTGGCCGATGGTGTGCACGTTTACAGGAATCCCAGGGAATGCGAGGCGCTGCTGAAGAAGTTGCGGGGCAACAAGACGATCGCGGCCTATCATTTGTGGTCCGATCGGTTCGGCAAGACCGGCGCCGGGCGGGCCAGGGACATCAACAACGTCCACAAGTGGGACCCGACGCACGCGACCTGGTCCGGGACCTACAAGAACTACAGCCTGGGGCATCTGGCCAGGTCGGACTTTGTAAGCTACTACGATTTCTCGTGGAAGCGCGGGCCGCACAAGAACTTCGTCAATCTCCTGTCGGCGTGGAAGGCGGCCGCCGAACACGGGAATCGGCTCGGCCGCTATTGCGAGACCGACGCCGGACTGCCCGGCAAGGGCAACCACAATCGCCTGATGTACATCCAGACGACCTCGATTGCGTGCGGACTGAGGGCCGCGATGTGGCATATCGGCTCGCGCATCATGAACATGAGGACCTTCGAGTTCAACCAGTACGGCAAGGACCTGGCGAAGGTCAACGCATGGATCGAACCGATGCGGGCCGAGATCGCGAAGATCGGTTTGCCGAAGGCGATCTATTCGACGCCCTGGACGACCGATTGGAATCACAGGCCCGTGCCGCAGACCGAGGGCAAAATCGTCATGCCGCCCGGCCTGGAGAAAAACGGCTTCCCGAAGGATTTCTGGATACAACCGGCCGGCGGCGAGTTCGTCATGGGCGTCTCGAAGTACGATTCGGGCGACAAGGACGTGCTGTTCATCGCCAATCACGACGCATACGGCGCCCAGGACGTCAAACTCAAGCTGACCAAGCCCGCCAAGCCGCACATATTCAACCGCAAGACAGGCAAGTACGATCCGCTGCCGATCGCAGGCGGCGCGACAAGCTTCAAGCTCGAACCGGCCGGCGGGGCGATTGTCCTGTTCAAGTAAAACGCAATCAGCAAAGGAATTCGACATGAGCAATACGGTTGCGATGATCGGAGCCTTCGATACCAAGGGCCCTGAATACGCGTTTCTGCGGGAGCGGATAGTCTCACGCGGCTTCGAAGTGCTGGCGATTAACGTCGGCGTACTTGGCACGACGAACCTGTTTGACGTGGGTGTTGAGGCTGACCGGGTCGCGGCCTGCGGGGGGGGAGACCTCGCGGACCTGCGTGAAAGCGGCGATCGCGGCGAGGCGATGAAGGTTATGACCGCCGGGGCCCCGGTGTTGCTCAAGCAACTCTACGAGGACGGTAGGTTCGACGGCGTCATAGGCATGGGCGGGACCGGCGGGACCGCCGTTATCACCGCCGGCATGAGAGCCCTGCCGCTGGGCGTGCCGAAAGTGTGCGTTTCGACGGCCGCCGGATCGAGCAACACGCCCGCTTACGTCGGGGCCAAAGACATCGTGATGATCCCGTCGATCGTGGATGTCGCCGGCATTAACCGCATCTCGCGGATCATCTTCACGCGGGCGGCGGGGGCGATCTGCGGCATGATCGAGGCCCAGCCGCGGGAGGCCCCGGACGAAAAGCCGATCATCACCGCATCGATGTTCGGCAACACCACCGAGTGCGTCAATATGTGCATGGACGCACTTGCCGCCGAGGGATTCGAAGTGCTCGTTTTCCACGCCACCGGGGCCGGCGGGAAGACTATGGAGTCGCTCGTGCGGGACCGGCTGGTCGACGCCGTGCTGGACATAACCACAACCGAATGGGCCGACGAGATCTGCGGCGGGATGTTCAGCGCCGGACAGACGCGACTCGACGCGCCCGGCGAGATCGGAGTTCCGCACCTGATCGTTCCCGGCTGCGTCGACATGGCCAACTTCGGCGGCCCCGACACCGTTCCGCAGAAGTACACCGACGCCGATCGCACTTTCTACCCGTGGAATCCCGACATAACGCTGATGCGGACAAACGTGGAGGAAAACTGCCGCATGGGCGGGATATTCGCCGCCAAGGCCAACGCCGCGACGGGACCAGTGGCGTTTCTGCTGCCGCTGAAGGGCGTTTCGATCCTCGACGGCGACGGCGGGATGTTCTGCGACCGCCAGGCCGATCGGGCGATATTCGACGCGATCAAATCCGGCGTGCGGGACGATATCGAGGTCGTCGAGATCGACTGCAACATCAACGATCCGCAGTTCGCGGCAAAGGCGGTGGAGATGATGCTCGCCCTGATCGAACTGAAGAAGCAGAGTTAAAAACTGGAAATCACGATTGCATACAAGGAGCAGGCGATGGCGTTTACAAGACAGGAAGTTCTCGACAGGCTAAGAGCCCACATCGACGCCGGCGTGCCGATCATCGGCGGTGGGGCGGGGACGGGAATCAGCGCCAAGTTCGAAGAAGCCGGCGGCGTGGACCTGATCGTTATATACAACTCGGGTCGATTCCGCATGGCCGGTCGGGGATCGCTGGCCGGCTGCATGCCCTACGGCGACGCCAACGCGATCGTGATGGAAATGGCGTCCGAGGTCCTGACGATCGTCAAGGACACACCCGTGCTCGCCGGCGTCTGCGGGACCGATCCGTTCAGGCAAATGGACGTATTCCTCAAGCAGGTCCGCGACATCGGCTTCTCCGGCGTGCAGAACTTTCCGACCGTCGGCTTGTACGACGGAATGTTCCGCCGCAATCTCGAAGAGACCGGCATGGGATACGATCTGGAAGTCGAGATGGTCCGCAAGGCCCGCGAAATGGACATGCTTACCACGCCGTACGCGTTCTGCGCCGAAGAGGGCGCCGCTATGGCCGGGGCTGGCGCCGACGTCGTGGTCGCGCACATGGGGCTGACGACCAAGGGCTCGATCGGCGCTGCAAGCGCGCTGTCGCTCGAACAGGCTCCGGCGAAAGTCCAGGAGATCGCCGACGCCGCCCGGGGCGCCAATCCCGACGTGATCGTGCTGTGCCACGGCGGACCGATCTCGATGCCGGATGATGCGGAATACGTCCTGAACCGCACCCAGGGCGTACACGGATTCTACGGCGCCAGCAGCATGGAGCGCCTGCCGACGGAAACCGCGATCAAGGAGCAAATGGAAAGCTTCAAGGCCATCCGATTCAGCGGCGAGTAGCAGGCCCGGGAACGTTTGCGGCTGCGAGTCCCGGCCACACGCACGTCGGTGTCTTGGGGTCGGTGTTTGAGGGTCTGTCGGCCCTTTGGGCATAAAGGAAACGTCGCTTGCCGACAACTCTCTAGCGTCACAAGTCAATGGCTAAACCTGACCTTGTTGAGTGTTGAGCGTCGGCCTCCAGCCGTAAAGCCGTCAACCGCGAGCCGCGAGCAGCCGATCAAACCAGGCGTTTCATCTCAGCCACGGCTTGCTTCAGGCCGGTGAACATCGCCCGTGCTATGATCGAGTGTCCGATGTTGAACTCGCAGAAGCCCGCCGTCTCGGCGATCGGTGCTATATTGGTGTAGGTCAGTCCGTGTCCGGCGTGAACGATCAGTCCGGCGTCGAGACCGGCCTGCAGCCCGGCCTGAATCTCGGCCAGTGTCGTCGCGACAAGTTCAGGATCGGGGTTTGCCCCGTCGGGCGGGAGACATGCGTTGGCGTACACCCCGGTGTGTATCTCCATCGCCCCGCAGCCGGCGTCTCTTGACGCCAGGATCTGATCGGCGTCGGGATCGATGAACGCGCTTACGAGAACTCCCGCCTCGGTAAGGGCTTGGGTCACTTCGGCGACTCGCTCGGCGTGAGCGATTACGTCCAACCCGCCCTCGGTGGTGATCTCCCGGCGATTCTCGGGCACCAGTGTCGCTTGAGTCGGAGCCAGTTCCAGGGCTATCTCGACGATCTCGGGGTCCAGCGACATCTCCATGTTGAGTTTGCAGCTTACGGTCTGCTTCAGGAGTCTCGCATCGCGATCGCAGATGTGCCTGCGGTCTTTTCGCAGGTGAAAGGTGATGCAGTCGGCGCCGCCTAGTTGGGCTTCGACCGCCGCCCAGATCGGATCGGGCTCTACAGTCATCCGCGCCTGGCGGACGGTGGCTACGTGATCGATATTTACGCCTAAGCCGGCCATAGTGGTGTTCTCCCGTCCGATCGGTCAGGAATTTGGGGGTATCGGACCGGACAATTGTCAGTCCGCCGCGGGCCGCGGTCAAGGAGGGAGTTTGAGATCAGCGCAAAAAAAGGGGACGAGACGCAGGTTGCTCAGACCTGCGTCATCGCCCTTCGCCGTTGATGGAGTAAACCCGCCGGCTAGAGCGGGTCCGATATGAGGGGGGCTTCATAGGAGGAGAGAAGAAGCTTTCCGGCGGGCGCTCAACTCCGCCGGCCCATTTTCACAACGGAACCTCCACCACGTCAGAGAGTCTCAAATACATGCGCGGCCTGGAAGGAGGAAAAGGGCCGTACGCACGCTAAAGACTCCCGGATCACATGGAGATCGGCGGTGGTGACACCCGCAGGCGAGCAGCGTGCGGGCGAGTCATGTCATTCGCCGATGACCAATGTCATTGGTGTTCTTTATTCGGTTTTAATCTATCGTTATCCCGAGCGGACTCGGGGTTGAACTCAAAGGCGGCGAGACGCAAGTTGCTCAGACTTGCGTCATCGCTCTTCGCCTTTGACGGAAGTTTCCACTAGCCAAGTGCCGCTGTTGCGGAATGCTCCGAAGGAGGAGAGTCGAAGCTTTCCGGCGGGCGCTCAACTCCGCCGGTCCGTCACACAGCAAAAAACTTCCGTCAGTGAGAGTTTGCACGCGTTAACGCCGGGTAAAGGAGGAGAAACGCCCGTGCGTTGATGCAAATCTCCCGTTTCGCAAGATGACTACGCGATCCACGCGCCCAGCAAGCATAATTCATCAACAAGCGCCAGGAGCAAATCGAGCCATCTTCGTCCTAATCATCACTCTTAGTTTTTGAGCGGCGTATGTCAGTCTCCCGGCCTGGGCCGGGTTGGTCGCAAAGGGGACGAGAGGCAACCAGCTCACAGTTGCCTCATCGCCCTTCGCCTTGCAGAGATACCCTCGTAGACTCCAGTCCTCTGCGATCCCATCCCGGATGACGAATCATCCGCAATACGCGGTGGGCTACGAACTCCACCGCAAAACGCAGATTGGCAACTACATACCTCTGCATTTCCAGAAGCCGCCAAGCAACACTGGTCTAACGTCTGGAGGGACCAGTCAACGCGGGCGGTTATCTCCGCATCATGTCGCCCTTGGAGGGGCCTCTGTGTTTCGGCACATCGCCCTGCCTTTTCCGAACGGAAACCCTTCGGCTCCGTCGGAAAACTCAATGTTCGGTCAGTACGACTATCCGTCGGCGTCTGATCGGGTCACGCCGCTGAACTGTCCGTTCGCCCGGCCAACTCTGCTGCGAGCTGAACCAGGGAACGCCACTGTCCGTCATAGCCCGGGCAGGCAAAGTAAATCGCTCCGCCCATCCTGGCTTCCAATTCTTGTCCGCCGGCTCCGCTAGATCCGATCACCGCGACGCTCGTACGGGGCCAATATCGGCCCAGCCAATGCAGCGTCTCGGATGTCGGCTCGAGCCATTGCCGATCGAACAGTGCGAAAAGAGACACAGCGCCCAACGGCGGGTTACGCCGCAATTCCGACTGCCGCCGGTAGGCCAGCAGACTTCCTTTATTCAGGTGTTGGAGAGACGCTGCAATCAAGTCAGCGTCGCTCAGATCGGCACACACTGCAACTATGCGCGGACCTTCAACTCCAGTCGGCTCGTAAACCGACCGGCTATGCGGATCCCTCACGTCCACAACAGGCTCCTCGGTCAAATTCCCTTAATAGGCTCTCTCGGTTTCGACAATACGACCATCAGCGGCGATAACCATACAGGCCCCTCGCCCATAGGCTAATGTCCGCACTAATAGCAGATGAAGAACTTGCAGAGACCGAACAATCTCAACCTCAACTCGCAGTCCCGGGGATATCCTTACCTCCGGATAACGGAAACTGAATCGACAGTAGTCAAAACTGCAAACGAACTCTCCAGATAAGATACTCACCTCATTCGGCTATCGTAAGACGCCATACATATTGCAACCGCGGCGCCAAACATGATCGCAACCAAGAGCAACAAGAGCAGAAAAGCAGTATTCGTCGAGAAAACAAGGGGGCATTTTGTTTTACGGGGATTTGTATGAGAACGCCCAACGAAAAGCGCGCCGCATGCGGCGCTGCAAGATGCGACGCCTGCGCAGCAGATAACGCCGCCAACTGTAGCACTGTATGCCGTGAAGAGCTCATAACATGCTGAAAAGCTGTTGTTTGCAGAGATCGCATTTCCAGAGTAAAGATGTGTTGGGCAAGTTGCCGCATTTTCAATCTTCGTTGGATTTTTGCGGCGTAATCTCTTGAAGTGCCCGTTTCAACTGCTACGATATATGGGAGGTTGTAAAACAATTTTGCACCCCGGCCGGCCGCTAGTCTGATGGAGCAGGTTATGAGCGAAGGTGAAAACTGCGACCAGGGTACACCCGTCACCGCTGGCAAGGGCGTCTTGTCGCCGCTAAGCAACACTCTTCTCAGTCGGCGTCTGCGCCCTGTTCTTATCGTGTCGATCTACAGTTTCCTTGTGTTTCCGCTGTTTCGCGTAGTGGTGTTCCTCGCCAGCCGCCAGGCCGTTCAGGACACAACCATTTGGGAAATAGGGTGGTGCTTCGCCTATGGTTTCCAGTTCGACGCCGTCGTCGTCGGATATGTGCTGCTTCCGATGGTGCTGGCCCTCGGCCTGGTTTCCTCCGGGTCGTTTTCAAAACCGCTCTTCCAGCGTGCGGTGACGATCTACGCCACTGTCGTCATGACTCTGGTTATGGTGCTGGAGATTATCAACGTCGAATTCCTGCTGAACTTTCGACGCCGCCTTAACTGGGCGCTGCTGAGCTATCCCAGGAACTGGCGAGCGACGGCGATGTTCATCTGGAAACAGTACAACCTGTGGCTGATTGTGCTTGTCCCGGCGACCCTTTTCAGCATCTACATGGTCTACCGGCTCCTGCGGCGGTATTGCTGGCGGGGCAGGATTACAGTCGACTCCCGCATAAGGCGCGTGAGTTTCACGGCGATAACCGCGGCATTGTGCATTGCCGCGTGCCGCCCCACGTTCGGGCGATTCCCGCTGCGCCCGGGAGCCGAAGAGCATTCGGCCAACAATATCGTCAACCAGGCGTCGACCAACACGATTTTCTCGCTCTACCAGGCGGCCAAGTCATGGGTCAGGGACGGACAGGACGAGAACAAATTCTACGATCTGCCCCCGGTTGAGGAAACGCACCAGACCGTCAGGGCGATGCTGTTTCAAGACGGGGATCAGGCGGCTCCCACGGCAGAAAGGCCGCTTCGGCGACGAGTGTCCACCGGGCGGAAGATGCGAGACTTCAATGTCGTCGTGATAGTAATGGAAGGCCAGGCCAACGAACCTGTCGGGGCTCTTGGCTACGAGACGACGCATACGCCGGAACTGGACGACATCTGCGCCGGCGGGATGTTCTTCGATCAATTGTACGCCACAGGAGCCCGCACGTCTCGGGGACTCACCGGCGTGCTTGTCGGACATCCCGACCTCGGCGGAATCTCCCTCCTTGAGCGCCCCGAGGCGATGGGCAAGTTCCAGACGCTGCCCGGCGTGATGAAAGCCCGCGGTTATCGGACGATGTTCATAACCGGCGGAGATCCGGAATACGACAACATGAAGGATTTCTTCTCTGCCTCCGGTGTTGAAACCGTAGTGGGCCAGCAGCAGATTGGCCGCCAGTTCGCCGGCGCATTCGGCGTGCCCGACGAAAAGACGTTCCGCAAGGCCCACGAGATGTTCGTTTCTATGGGACGTCAGAAGTTTTTCGCTTCGATTCTGACTGTCTCGAACCACCAGCCGTACAATATCCCCCAGGGCCGCACGCCGATGCTGCCTGACGACACCGACGAAAACAGAATGCTCAACGCGTATCGTTACGCCGACTGGGCCCTCGGCGAGTTCTTCAGGGAGGCCCGACAGGCCGACTATTTCGACAACACGATTTTTGTCCTCGTCGCCGATCACGGACACGGCGAGTACCTGCAGCCCAACCTCGCGATCGACGCGCCGGGATACAGGCTCCCGTGCGTTTTCTACGCACCGGGAATGATATCGCCCCAAAGGGTCTCGACGCTGGCGTCCCAGACCGACATCGCCCCTACGCTCCTGGGCCTGCTGGGGGGAACCTACGAGCACAGCTTCCTCGGGCGGGACATACGCCGCGTGGCGCCGGGAGACGGATTTGCTCTCCTGCACGAGGACAGGCACATAGCTTTGTTGCGCCCGGGGCGCGTACTTGTGACCGGGCCGGCGAACCGAAGGACCAGACCGGCCAGTGTGCCGGTAATGTTCAGGGTCTCCGTATCCGGGATGCGGCCGATGGACCCCGATCAGCTCGACCCTGTCGATACTGCAAACATGCGGCGGGAACTGCTTTCGCTTTACAGCGTGGCGCTGCAGCAATACCTCACGATCAAGAAATAAGGAAATCAGCATTGAACATCGCCGAATTCATCCGCGACATACCGGACTTCCCTAAACCCGGAATCATTTTCAAAGACATCACGCCGCTGCTGGGACACATCGAAGCCCTGCGGCGGACGGTCAAGATGCTGGCCGATCCGTATCGCGACAGCGGCGTTGAAGCCGTAGCCGGGGTGGAGGCCCGCGGATTCATCTTCGGATCGATGCTCGCCGACGAACTCGGCGTCGGATTCGTGCCGATCAGAAAACCGGGCAAACTTCCGGCGGAAACCGTTTCCGAGAGTTACGAACTCGAGTACGGGACCGATACGATCGAGATCCACGCCGATGCGGTCAAGCCCGGACAAAAAGTCCTGATGTGCGACGACCTGATCGCCACCGGGGGCACTGTTGAAGCGGCGTGCAAGCTGGTTAGCAAGATTGGCGGGGATATCGTGGCTGCTGTTTTCGTAATCGAACTGAGCTTCCTGCCCGGGAGGGCCAAGCTCGAAGCGCTCGGAATCGAAACGCGCAGCCTGATAGACGTTGGCGGCGAATGAGGCGCGTTGGATGAAGTGGTGAATCAACGCCTGGGGGCTGTCCATCGGGCCGCCTGTTCTGATCGCAGCACGTCCGAAGCGATCAGAACAGCGCGTAGATGAACGGCGCCAAGGCGCTGTTGCTCGTCAGGAGCACGAGAATGCTGATCAGCAACAGGACGATTATGATCGGAGCCAGCCACCACTTTTTGTTGTGAATCAGGAAGTCCAGCAGTTCTCGCAGAAAAGACGGCGCCTGCGTGTCGGCCTGTTCGGCGAAACTTGCGTTGGCCTTTTTCTTCTTCGAATTATTCTGCTTTCCCGCCATAGTTCAATACTGTCCGGATAGTGATCTTCTGCTGGTGTTCACTGCACCTTGCGCCAATAGTCGGCGTCACTGACATACAGTATACAATTCGCATCACCCCATGCGACACAACAATTTCGACGCCGGCGACGGGACCGCCGCACGGGCGCCTGTTTTTTGCATTTTATCCCACGATGCATTTAAGTCGATGGGATTATTGGCCTGACGAGGTGCTCGATCATTGGCACAACGGCGAAAAAAGAGCAAAGCGGCTGAATCTGGAAAGCGCAAGCGATTGCGCGGATGGAAGTTGTGGCTCGCGCGCATACTCACGTCCGTTGTGACGCCCGCCCTGCTGCTTGTCCTGATCGAACTGATCCTCTGGCTGGTCGGCTACGGAAGACCCACCGACTTCCTGCTTGAGCGCGGTTCGGCCGGGCGAACGGTCTATACGGCCAATGAGGAATTCTGCCTCCAGTTTGTGCCTGGGAAACTCTCCAGGGCGCCCGAGGAGATCGTTCTCACCGACGAAACCGTTGATTCCCGGATTCGCATCTTCGTTCTGGGCGGATCGGCCGCCGCCGGAGACCCGAACTCCGACTTCGGGTTCTGTCGCGTGCTCGATACTATCCTTAACCTGCAGTACAAGTGGAACAAATTCGAAGTAGTGAACGCTGCGGTCACTTCCATAAATTCTCACGTAGCCCGCAGAATCGCCTCTGATTGCTCCGATCACGGCTGCGATGCATTTCTTGTTTACATGGGGAACAACGAAGTCGTAGGCCCCTACGGCCCGCGAAGCCTGCCGCAGCGGCTGTACAAGAGCGGCTTTGCAGTAGACTCCATAATCTCCATTAGAAACACTCGAATCAGGCAGTTCATCGCTTCTTTTGGCGACAGCGGAGCCCCGGGACTGGCAGGGAATGGAGGCTTTCCTCAAGCTGAAAGTCCCCCACGACGATCCGGCCCTGGCGCACTGCTACGAGCATTTAAGCGCCAACCTGGACGCAATTGTCGACTTGGCCGACAAGTCCGGACCGGCCGTCGTCCTCTGCACCGTACCGACCAACATTCGCTCCTGTGCCCCATTCGGAGCCCAGAACGCGGCCGACCTTTCCAAGGATGCTGCGGCGAAATGGCGAACGTTGTTTGATGAGGGACGCAAACTGCAGGACAATAAGCAGTTCTCCAAGGCGATGGCGAAGTATCTTGCGGCGAGTGAGATCGACGACGAGCACGCCGAGTTGGCGTACGCCATGGGCCAGTGCGCCGAACAGACCGGCGACCTGCCGGCGGCGGCTAAGTACTGCACTCTCGCCAGAGATCGCGACACGCTGAGATCCCGCGCCGACAGCCGGGTATCTCAATCGCGCGTTGGAGCTGGCTCCCGATCGGGTCGACGCGCTGGGCAATCTCGCCAATTCGCTGATCAAGCGGGGGGATATTGATCGAGCCGGCGAGCTGTTGGATCGAGCCGTCCGGGCCGATCCGTACGACGACTTGGCGCGATTGTCGCTGGGAGTTCACCAGTTGACCCGTCAGCGGAAAGCGGCCCAGGGCGCCGAGAACCTGAAACTCTGTGTGGAGTTGAACCCGACTTCAGTAACCGGGTATCGAATGCTGGCGATGATGCACAGTCAACAGGGGGGATCAACAGGCCTCTAAGCGTTATGCATCGCTGGCTGTGCTGTTCGGCCCCCCGACCCGCTGACTTGCGGCCTACTTGCAGGCGGCCTCTATCCGCTGTCGGATGTACGTGGCCCGCGCCTCGGCGCGTTCGAACGGCTCCAATTTGCGTCCGAGCATTTTCTGAAGGTGCGCCGGCTGGGTCATCAGGAACAACTCGTTCAGCGTCGCCAGGTCCAGATCGCGGCACTGGCCGAGCGTTACGCCCATGCGGATGAGCGACAGCAGGTACATTGTCTCGTCGGAGCTGATGAGCTTAGCAGCACGCAGAACCGCCAGAGATCGATCGGCCCTGTCGTCAATGGCGATCGCACGCTTGGAAAGCAGCACTTCTCGAGCTCGTCGTTCGTACTCTATGATGTGCGGCAGGGTGTCAACGCAGAACTCGCGTATGATCTGTTCCTCGGACTTGCCCAGCGTGGTCTGATTGGATATCTGGAAGAAGTCGCCGGTGGCTTCGGTCCCCTCGCCGTACAGGCCGCGAAGCGCCAGCCTCATGTCATGCGCCGCGCGGAAAACCTTCTCTATCTCGCCTGTCATCTTCAGCGCCGGCAGGTGGAGCATAACGCTGACCCGCAGCCCCGTTCCCACGTTGGTGGGACACGCCGTCAGATATCCGTATTTCCTGTGGAAGGCGAAGCTCAGGGACTCTTCGAGCCGGTTGTCGGCGGCGATCGCCTCGGCGACCGCATCGTCCAGTTCCAGGCCGCTGCGGAGGACCTGAAGGCGAAGGTGATCCTCTTCGTTGACCATAATAGCCAGAGTTTCGCTGGGGCTGAAGGCGACCCCTCGCCTGTGGTCGCCGTTTGCATGCTGGCGGGAGATAAGGTGCCGTTCGACCAGCAGACCTCGATCGATCTCGTCGGCCTGGTCTATGTCGACGTAAATGGTCTCGTCGGCGAAACCGGCCGCCAGGATGCAGTCCCGCAGGCGGTGCTCGATTTCAACCGTCTGCTCGGCGCTGCAGCGCCCCAGGAACGGCATGCCGGCCAGATTCCGGGCCAGGCGCACGCGAGAGGAGATGACCACGTCGCTCATGCCGCCGGTTCCCCTGAGCCATTCCGTGGGGCGTCTGGCCAGATCCGAAAGGTCCATCAGCTTTCAAGCTCCTTGATCTGGTCTCGAATCGCCGCGGCTCGCTCGTAATTCTCCCCGCTGACGGCGGTCTTCAACTCGGATCGCAGTCGGAGTATCGCCGTTTGGCGTTTCTGGACATCGTCGGAGCCGAAAGGCACTTTTCCTATATGCTGCACGGCGCCTTCCTGGGCGCGCTCGAGAATGCCCGCCATGGAGTCGGCGAACACATCGTAGTCATTGGGGCAGCCCAGCAGGCCGTTGTCGCGGAACTCCGAGAATCCCATCCCGCAGACCTCGCAGACCAGTTCCGGCGGCTCGTTCTCCCCGCCGGACTGCAGCACGAAGTCCTCGAGCAACTGCCCGATGGGGACCTCGGCCTGGATGGTGATCCCGTCTGTCGAAGCGCAATTCTGGCAGAAGTGCTTTTCGAGCTTGTCGCCGTCGACGATCTCTGTGAGATGTATCGTCGCCGGCTTTCCGCATTTATCGCATTTAAAATTCATAATCCTTACCCCTCCATACTAGGCAAGCCCGCCGGTCGGGTCAAGCGCGGAGCGATATTGCACGTACAATCGCGTTTCCTGCAACCCAATCAAGCAGCCGACCGCCACTGGCGTCTCCGCTCGCCGTAAGCCGTTGACTTGAACCCTGGATGTTCCCTTCAGGTCTTATTCATTGCACGTCAGTGAAATGTTACGCGCCCGAACTGTTCGCCGAGCAGGATCAGATTGACCGCGTTGGAAACCGCGATGTTGGTGTAGCTCGGATGCACTTTGTGCTTCAGGCATCCGTCCGCCGATCGCCGCAGGCACTGCTGCAGTGTTGATCGGGTCTTTGCGCCGAGTCTGTGTCTGTGATCCGCCCAGAGCGGTATCAGATGGTGCAAGATGAACTCCACGGCGTTCAAATCGGTTACTTTCCTGTTTCGCCAGTACCAGCGGAAGTTCCCGAACGTCTCGCTTGCGGGGTCCTTGTCCTGCATCGAATCGGCGATTTCGACCAGGCGGGCGACTCGAGGGAGCATATCCTCCCGTCCGAATTCTGCCCCAAGCAGAGCGTAATTGCATATCCACCGTATCCCTCGGTTCGAGGGCAGTTCGTTTCGCGTCAGATTGCTCCACAGCTTTTCGTTTCGCGGCAGTGCGCGGGCGAAGAAATCCTCTTCCGAGAACTTCGTGCCGCCGGCGCCGCACGCCGACAGTGCAAACGGAATCAGCAACAGCACGGCGGCGGCCGCAATGCGTTCAGGCGCCCGGGATGGCGTATGGCTTGATGCAATCATTGCAGGCAGTCTAACCGCCGTCGGCTGCATTACAAGCCGGTTTAGTGCCGCCAGGGCCGAATAGCATCTTGCCCGGCTGCGATCGCCGCACTACAATTAAAGCATACATTTAATTGTTATGGGAGAAACCATATGACAGCGGGACGCAAGGGATTTACTCTGGTCGACCTTCTGGTGGTGATAGCGTGTCTGGCGATCTTGGCGGCTCTTCCGGCTTGTGCGCTTCGGAGGGATGTTGAGCAGGCCAGGAGACAGGCCGAGGCCGCTTCATGCCGGGCTAATCTCAAAGGCATTGGGATGGCCATCGCTATGTACAGAGGCGAAGACAGAAACGCCAGGTTCCCTCTGCTGTTCGAAACGGGCAATCCCGAAGCGGACGTCAAACCCGATCATGCGGCCTGGACTATCGCCGGGCTCAAGGCGAAAATCGACAAGAACGAGTCGGCTATGCAGAATGTGTGGCTGCTGATCGACAAAGGCCTTGTCACCGAGGAGGCGTTTTCGTGCCCCTCGGACAGGGGCTACAAGCCGCGTGAATTCGCCGATCGCGCCGATACGAGCGACCACAGGGTCGGCTGGCGTTCATCGCGGCAGTTTTCGTACGGAATGCATTTCCCCTATAGGAATTCGATGGTGGGCGGCGAGAAGACCGACAACCCGGCCTGGCTTGGCGGCAATGATCTGGAAGGTTCGTTCGTTGTAATGGCCGACAAGAATCCATCGCAGAACACCGAGCCTGCCGCCGGAGTCTCGCCCGACAACCCACCGTCGAATCACGGGGATCTGGGTTTCGGCTATTTGATGTACAGCGGCGCGGTCAACTGGAAGAAGGGCATGGACGACTCAAAGGTAAACGGCGACGACGTCTACACGATCAATCCCCAGCAGAACGCCAATATCGCCACGCCGAGAGGGCTCGACGATCAGTACATCGTCCGACACCCTAACGGTCGGTAAAGGCCAGTGGCCAGTAACGGCAACGGCTTATGGTTAGTGACCGGTAACGGCGGACGGATAGCGGCAAGGCGGCGGCCTCTGAGAATGTCGGCAAGTGACGGCTACGGTCGGTTGTGGGTTCTTATGATTTCGTATTGAGTGGTTCGCTGGGCGGCGTTGAAGCCGGCTTCGTGGATCAGTGAGATTACTTGCGCGGCTGTTATGGCGTATGAGGCTCCGGCGGCTTTGACGACCAGCTCCTCCATCAGCACTCCGCCGAAATCGTCGGCCCCGAACGACAACGCCAGTTGGGCCATGTCGGGACCTTCGGTCACCCATCCGGCCTGGATGTGGGGTATGTTGTCCAATACGAGTCGGGCCAGGGCCACTATCCGCAGGTAGTCCACCCCGCTCTGGCGGGCCATCGGCATTTGCGTATTGCCCGGCTGGAAACTCCATGGAATGAATGCTGTGAATCCGCCGGTCCTGTCCTGCAGGTCGCGGATCCGCATGAGGTGCTCGGCGCGTTGGGCGGTTGTTTCGCCGAGGCCGTAGACCATCGTGGCTGTCGTCTTGAAGCCCATTTCCTGGGCGATTTGCATGATTTCCAGCCATCTGTCCGTGCGGACTTTGCGGGGGCTCACGCGCCGGCGGACTTCGTCTACGAGGATTTCCGCTCCGCCGCCGGGCAGCGAGTCCAGTCCGGCGGTGCGCAGGCGATCGAGCACCTCGGCCGCGGGCAGGTCGTCGAGTGCAGCCAGGAAATCTATCTCCGTCGGCGACAGTGAATGGACGCAAATCTCGCTCAGGCCAAGCGACTTGATCGTCGAGAATACTTCTTCGTAGAACGCCAGATTGGTTTGCGTGTTCAGCCCGCCCTGGAGCAGGACCTGCGTGGCGCCGGCCGCGGCGGCCTGCGAGACCTTCTCGGCGATCTCGTCAACGGTGAGCACGAACGCTCTTTCGTCGCCGGGCTCCACGCGGAAGGCGCAGAAGCGGCAGGCGGCCTGGCAGATGTTGGTGACCGATATGTTGCGATCCATAACGAACGTAGCGGTCGACGGATCGTTCATCTCCAGGCGCTTTGCGTTCGCCAGGCACCCCAGCTCCCAGAACGGGGCCCGATCGTGCAGTTCGACTGTGTCTTCGGTCGTCAATCGTTCGTTCGGCGGCGGGGCGGGGATGTTGATCGTTCGGGGCTCCGCGCCATCGATCGCCGGCTGATAGATGCTGTTTGTCAGCACCGGCTCGAATCCGAGGCGTTCAAGAAACGTGCTGATCTCTTCGGTCGCCGAGAATTTCTGTGCGTCGGGTGCTCCAGCGGCCTTGGCGATCCGTTCGTCGAGGCTCGTTCCGCCGGCGTCGTCGGCTCCGCCCGACAGCAGCACGCCCAGCAGTTTGCGGTCGAGATAGTTCGCCAGCACGCGGATGTGCGGGAAGTTGTCCAGGAATACTCGCGCCAGGGCCACGATCCGTGCGGTGGTGTGTCCCGCCGGTCCGAGGTCGATGTCCAGATGCGTTCCCGCGGCGTGGAAAGGCAGCGCGACGAACGCCCCGAACCCGCCGGTGTCGTCCTGCAGGTCGCGCAGGGCGCCAAGATGGTCGACTATGTCTTCATGCGATTCGAGATGACCAAACAGCATCGTCGCGTTAGTCGGCAGGCCGATCTCGTGGGCCTGTCTGTGGACGTCGAGCCATGCGTCGCCGGAGATCTTGTTGTCGCAGATCTTCGCCCGCACTTCGGGAGCGAAGATCTCGGCTCCGCCGCCGGGCATCGCCCCGAGTCCGATCTCCTTCAGTCGCTTCAGGACTTCGATGACCGGCATCCTCTCCAGCCGCGAGAGATACTCGACCTCGACGGCAGTTATGCCCTGGATCAGCACGTCGCCGAGCACTTTCCGCCCGTAGGCGAACAGCGACTCGTAGTACTCCAGGTTCAGTTCGGGAACGAGTCCTCCGACGATATGCAGATCGGTCAGATCCCAGCCGGCCGCCTTGTCGATGTGCGCACGCGCCTGTTCGAGCGTCATCGTATACCCGTCGGCGTCTTCGCTCTCGCGCCAGAACGCACACAAACCGCAGCGGTTCTCGCAGATGTTCGACGGGTTGAGGTTCAGGCTGTGTACGAAGTACGTGCGATTGCCATGCCGCTTTCGGCGGGCCCGATCGGCCAGTCCGATCAACTCAGGCGTATCGGCTCCGGCGAGCATTTCGACAGCTTCCGATCGCGATATTCTCTGTGATTGGCTCACTGCCCGGGGCCTCCGCCCGAGTCGAGCTCGGCGAGCATCGTGCCGAACAGCTCCATGCCCTCGATCTCTCTGGGGCCCAGATCGTATATCAGCAGGTCGGATACGTACTCCAGGCACTCCTCTCGCGACAGGGCGAGTTTGGGAGCGTGCAGATCGGCCAGTTGCTCCAGCGCCGCCAGTCCGGCCGCTTTGGCCGCGTGGGCGATTCTGCTCAGTTCGTCGGCCTTGGGGTTGTCGGCGCGATAGGCCCAGACGGCGTAGACGAACGGGAGCGAAGTCATCTCGGTCCATATCCCCGCCAGGTCGTAGTCGCCGAACTGACCCGGCGGCTGGCACAGAGCCCGATCGCCTATGACTACCGTAGCGTCGGGGGCCTGTCCGTCGTGGGGCGTTTCCATCGGAACGTTCAGCCCGAAGTGCTTCTTCAGCAGGATCCGAGCCATCGCGTTTGACGAGTTCGACGCCGGGTCGGGCGCCACGCTGCGGATCTGGTCCAGCGGGCGATGGCACTTCAGCCAGACGCTGCGCACGTCGCCGAACGAGGAGATGCTGATTCCCTCGATCATCTTCACCCCGGGTGTGTTGAAGAATGCGAACACCGGCACCATGGCCGCATCGGCCCGGCCGCTGAGCACGTGGGCCATCAGCTCCGAAGGCGGTCCGTGAAACAGCCTCACCCGCGGATCGACCTGCGGCAGGAAAGCCGCCAGCGGGGCCGCGTTCAGGAATGTCGCCGCGGCGAATGTATAGGTTTCGTTGGTCTCTTGCGTCATCTTGCTGAGCCCGTAAAGAGCGTGACCACGCCGGTTGACAGCGGTGTTCGCTCGACGTTTTCGAAGCCCGCGTCGCTCATCGCGTCGCATATGTTTTGCGGCTCGGGGAAGTTCTCTATCGATCTTACAAGGTACTTGTAAGCGCCCCCGCGCGACAGAATTCTGCCGGCCAGCGGGACGAAGAAGCGATTATAGAACCTGTGCCCGACTCTTGCGAGCTTGCCGGCAGGGCGGGTCAACTCCAGAATCGCCAACCGTCCGCCGGGGCGCGTTACGCTCGCCATCCGCTCCAGGGCCGCGGCCCGGTCGGTGATGTTGCGAATGCAAAACGCGCAAGTCGCTCCGTCAAACGGGGCTTCGGGGAATCTCTCTTCCGGATCGGTCACATCCGCGGCGCGGTATGTGATGCAGTCGTCCATCCCCGAAGCGATCGCCTTTTCTTCGGCCAGTGCAAGCATTTCGGCTGCGGGGTCTATGCCCAGCACTCGTGCGCGGGGCGCCTGGCGCACGATCTCCATCGCCACGTCGCCCGTTCCGCACCCGACGTCCAGGAACATCTGATCGTCCTGCGGCGCCAGGTCGGCAACCGCGCGGCGGCGCCAGTAGCCGTCCATGCCGAGTGAAATTATCCTGTTCATCAGGTCGTATCGCCCGGCTATCAGGTCGAACATTCGGCGGTTTTCGTCGCTGGACATCAGGGCGTCGTTCATGTATTCGCCCCCGCCAGATCTATCCCGTAGCTGTCCCATTTCTTGTCGACCTTGCGGGCGATTTCGGGATCGAACGCCACCGGCTTGCGGTAGCCCTCTTTCCACGTTGCGTCTATGGCGATGGGAGTATCGAGGATCATGCGATTGCCCTCGACCCTTCGATCGGCCGGATGAAGATCCGCCAGCGGATCGAATCGCGTGAACCAGCCCCAAAGCACCATTCGAAGATCGTCGAGCGGAACGTCGCCGGAGAGCATCACGTGGAACAGGTAGTCCTTCGTCGCCGGATGCTGTCGCAGCGCCGAGCGGATCGCCTCGGCGTCGGCATCCCGCTCGACCCGAACCGCGAGTATCGCCGGTCCGATGCGGACCGCGCCCGATACGCCTTTGCACAGGTCTTGGACCCGAGGCGGGTCGGGAGGCGGCTCGCGGCGGATCGGTCCGCTTGCCCGCTCGGTAGCCAGCAGGATCAGGCGGCTGCCGGTGTTCATCGACGGACCCGTGAAATCGAGCGTGTCCTGCGCCGTCGGGGCCAGCAGGTGCAGTCCGTCGGCTGTGTCGAGATTGCGCCAGATCGCCCGGCTGACTTCGGCGAAGTCGCGCACGTTAACAGTTTCATCTACAGCGATCATGACCTTCGTCAGCGAGAGCTGGCCCTCGCCGAGCAGGCCCAGTGCGTGCTTAAGGCCTTCGCGGCGGTAGCGATGCTTCACCGCGGCGACCGCCAGCGGGTGGAAGCCTGTCTCGGGATACGCCCAGATGTCGCTGACGCCGGGCTTGACGAGCTTCAGCAGCGGAAGCGTGAATCGCGTGATCGCCTCGCCGATGTAGTAATCCTCCTGCGGCGGCTTGCCGACAACGGTGGCCGGGTAGATCGCATCCTTGCGCGCCAGCATCCGATCGACGCGGAAGACCGGGAACTCGGCGCTGTGGGAGTAGTGCCCCAGGTGATCTCCGAACGGACCTTCTTTCCGCATGTCGTCGGCGCTTACCGTGCCTTCGAGTACGAACTCGGCGCGGGCCGGTATGCGGTGCCCTGTGGCTGATCGTCGGATCACGTCCAGCGGTTTGCCCAGCAGCATCGCCGCGAGCATTCGCTCGTCGACGCCTTCGGGCAGCGGGGTGATCGCCGCGATTGTCAGCGCCGGCGGTCCGCCGAGGAAAACGCTCACGTTCAGTTTCCTGTCGAGTTGGCATGCGCGGGCGAAGTGGAAGCCGCCGCCTTTCTCGATCTGCCAGTGCATTCCGGTCGACGCCGAATCGAAACGCTGGAGACGGTAGATCCCCAGGTTTCCGACCCCGGTGTCGCAGTCTGTCGTGTGGACCAGCGGCAGGGTGAAAAACTCCCCGCCGTCCAGCGGCCAGCACTTGAGCACCGGCAGCCGATCGAGCCGCGGAGGTTCGAAGCATTCGTCCATGATCGGGCCGCGGGATACGTTTCTCATGCGGGCCTTCAGCACCCGGAGGATGTTGCTTCGCTGGGACCAGATCGCCGACATTGTCGGCGGCATGAGCTTCTCGGCCAGTTCGCCGATGATCTGTCCCATCGCCGCCGGATCGCCGCCGAAGACGGTGCTTACTCGCCCGGGCGTTCCGAACAGGTTGCTGACTAGGCGGTAGGGCGAACCTTTGACGTTCTCAAACAGCAGAGCCGGTCCGCCGGCGGCCAGTACGCGATGCTGGATGATCGTGATCTCCTGGTCGCTGCTGACTTCGGCGGAGATCCGCGCCAACTGCCCGTCGGCCTCCAGTCGATCGAGGAACGATCTGAGATCGGGGAAACTCACCTGACTGTCTCCCAGTTTCTCTCCGCCGGCTTGCCGAAGATCGCCAGCACTCGCTCGACGAAATCGTCCAGCAGAGTCGCCAGTGTCACCGACTCGGGCGGGTGATCGGACGTCATGTAAAACGGAGGCGAGACCGGCATTATCACGCCGCCGGCGGCGGCCACCGTGCGTGCGGCGTCCAGGTCGATCAGCGACCAGGGAGCCTCGCGGATGCACAGCACGAGTTTGCGGGACTCCTTCAGATGACAGTGAGCCGCGCGCGTTATGAGCGTGTCGCCTATTCCGGCGGCGATCTTGCCGGCGGTGCTTGTCGAGCAGGGGAGTATCACCATGCCTCCGGTGGGAGTCGATCCCGAGGCGATCGGAGCCGACAGGTCGGAGTCCTTGTAGACAGCGGCCGCCTTGGCGGTCAGCTCTTCGAGCGGGCCGCACTCGCGTCTGTAGACTTCGGCGCCCCATGACGAAACGATCAGGGAAATCGGCCAGGGCGACTTGTCGACCAGTCGCCTCGCGGCGTATGCGCCTGTCGCGCCGGTAACGGCCAGCACCAGATTCATTTTACTGCTCCCATCAAAGGTACAAGCGCCCCGGCGATGCCGGCGATAGCGAAAATCGGAAAAAATCTCACGTCGATCGGTACGCTCTGGAGATATCCCGCGCCCAGCGCCAGGACTGAAATCGTCGCCGCGGCTCCGGGTATCAGTCCGCCGCCCAGCGACATCCACAAGCCCGCCAGGCACGCCGCCGCCGCCAGGTGGACAGCGCCGGCGACGAATTGAGCGCCGACCGGGCCCAGAGACGCCGGGATGCTGTGTACGCCTGTCTTCCTGTCCGATTCAATATCCATCAGGGCGTAGACTATATCGGCTCCGCTGATCCAGAAGAAGGCGAATAGCGCCAGCAACATGACTTCCGAGCCGAAATCCAGCGAGTTCGAGGCGGCGACAAAGGCGCCCAGCGGCGCCAGACCCAGACACAGGCCGATGCCGAAATGGCAGAGATTAGTGAATCGTTTCAGCAGCGAATAAGCGATCAGAGGCGCCGCCGGGACCGCCGACAGCATCAGGCACAGCGGGCTCAGCATCCAGCACGCCAGCAAGTACGTCGCCAGCCCCGCGCCCGCGATAGACCACGCGCCTGTAAGCGATATCCGCCCGCCGGGCAGTTCGCGATCGGCGGTGCGAGGGTTGCTGGCGTCCAGGTCGCGGTCGAGTATTCGATTCATCGCCATGCCCAGGCACCGGGCTCCGACGCCTGCAAGGGCGATCAGGCCCAGCAGACTCCAGCCCGGCCAGCTTCGACCCGCCCCCAACCACGCGCCGGAAAACAGCAGCGGAAGGCTGAAGACGGTGTGCTCGATCTTCGTGAAGTTCAGCACGCGGGCCGTCAGGCTTATCGTCCGGGGCGGGTTCAGTTCCGAGATCACCGCCCACGCCACGGTGCTGGAGACCGCAGCGAGGTTCTTCTTGATGTCGTCTTTTCCCGTATGGTCCGCCAGATCGCTTACGCCCTTGAGCAGATAGCAGGGGACGTCTCTGGCCTCGCAGACCGCCGCGACCGCCGCTGCCTCCATGTCGACCAGGTCGGCGCCCCGGGCCAGTGACGCCCGGCGGTCCGGTTCGAACACAGGTTGGCGCACGCTGACCAGCCTCGCCTTCGGCAGGTCCTTCCAGAAGTTGGATTTGCACGGCGACTGGCGGGCGGTTTCATCTTCGACCGTCGCGATGCGATAGACCCCGCCAACTTGCATACCGTCGCTCAGGGCGCCGCATATCCCGACATTCAAGATCATGTCCGGGTCGCAGCGGTCGATGAGGTGCTCGGTTGCCCGCGTTGCGTTGTCCAGGCCCATTCCGCTGATTACGACCACGCCTTCGTTGTATCGGTACGTCGCAAACTCTCCGTCGCTCGGCTCGCCGGCGCCGAGCAGGTCGACAAGTTCGTCGACCTCCCCCTGTGTCGCCGCGACGATGCCGATCATTTGATAATCCCCGCGGCCATCGCTCGGCTGCTCATCTCTTCGACGGCTGATCGGCCTTCATCCCCAAGGTCAAGGCTGTAGTCGTTTACGAACGTCTTGATATGCTTGTTGAGTACGTCAGGGTCCATCTCCGCGGCGTGCTTGAGCACGTACTCCCTCGTGCCGTCCGGATCGGCCATAGAGTTCTCGATCGACTCCCTCAGCAGCGCCTCGAATCTGGAAATCGTCTCGGCTCCGAGTGACTTGCGGGCTACTATCCCGCCCAGCGGTATCGGCAGTCCGGTCTGCTCCCGCCACCAGAGCCCCAGGTCCGCTATCAGCGTCAGGCCGGCCTGCTCGTAGACGAATCTGCCCTCGTGGATTATCACGCCGGCGTCGACATGTCCGCCGGCGACCAGATCGATGACCTTGTCGTATCGAACGAACAGCTTGTCAGTGATCCGCGGCTCCCACAGTTCCAGCAGCAGGTGGGCCGTCGTCAGCTTGCCCGGTACGGCTACCTTGGCGTCGGCGATTCGGGCCGGGTCCATGCCGCCTCGAGAGACAAGCACCGGTCCGCACCCGAACCCAAGCGCCGCCCCGACGCTCAGCAGCTCGTACTGCCGGCGCACCAGGAGATACGTGTGAAACGATATCTTCGTGACGTCAAACGTGGCGTTCAGCGCCATGCGATTGAGCGTCTCCACGTCGTGAAGCTGCACCTCAATCCGCCGATCCGGCAGGGTCAGTTCGCCCGAGGCCAGATCGTGGAACATGAACGTATCGTTCGGGCATGGCGAGCATGCTGCTGTGAGTTTCAATTCTGTGCTCCTGGTGTCCCAACGATACTACCGCAAACCGGCGTTGAGTACCAAATCAAACTAAGGGTCCCGAAGGAGCCGAGTTTTTGGCCGGTTAGTTCAAATGCGGCGTAATTCGGGTCGATACTGGTTGTAGTCGACTACTGCGATATTCAGGAGACCGGTTCCATGGCTGAGGCGAGAGTAGCGGATCTTTACGTTAGGCGGTGGTTGATGTTCATATGGACGACATTTGTGGTCCAATGCATTTGCATGTTCGTGGTTGCCCCTCAATTCATCTGTGCATGTTGCCGTCGCGAATGGGAAGTGGCGGTTGTCCTGTCGATTCCCGTGCTTTGGGAGATCGGACTCCTTGCGACCTGTCGCGGATGGGCCGAGCGGTGCGCCGCGTACGCTTGCATGGCGGTTTCCGTGTACGTCATTCTGCTGTTTTCCTTCGCGTGACGCCGCTTTCCGGGAAAGCGCGGATAAGCCGTCTTGTTCCAGCGTACCCGTCGGCGAAAAAACAACCCGATGCGACTCCGGCGTTTGCGGAATCGCATCGGGTTCGAGTAGTCTGGCCGTCGTCCGACGCAGGTTCAGCGACCCTATCGTCGATCAGTCGCTGATGTCCGCGTGGTACTCCTGTAGGGATTTCAGTTCGCCGCCAGTGCTCCTGAACGCCGCGATGCCGTCGGCGGCCGCATTGGCGGCGCTGAGGGTGGTTATGTACGGGATCTTGTATTTTATCGCCGACTTGCGGATGTAGGAGTCGTCGTACTGGCTGAGTTTTCCAACGGGCGTGTTGACCACAAGCTGAATATCTCCGTTTGTGATCGCGTCGGTTATGTTCGGGCGTCCTTCGTGCAGTTTCTGGATCAGTTCGGAGTCAACGCCGTTTTCCGACAGGAACGCGCGGGTGCCGTCGGTTGCGAATATCTTGAATCCCAGATCGGCGAACTTCTTCGCGGTTTCCAGCACCGCCGGACGTTCGCGCCCGGATACTGAAATCAGAACAGCTCCCTCGGTCGGCAGATGCTGCTTGGCGCCTTCCTGGGCCTTGTAGAACGCCAGGCCGGGCGAGTCGGCCAGTCCGAGCACTTCGCCGGTCGAACGCATCTCCGGACCCAGCAGCGGATCAACTTCCTGGTACATCGGGAACGGGAATACCGCTTCTTTTACGCCGTAGTGCGGTATGTTCTTGTGCTGTAGGTTCATGTCGGCGAGTTTCTGTCCGAGCATCAGTTGTGTTGCGACCCGAGCCATTGGGATTCCGCACACCTTCGACACCAGCGGTACGGTGCGCGAGGCGCGGGGGTTGGCCTCGAGCACGTAGACCACGCCGTCGGCGATCGCGTACTGCATGTTCATCACGCCGACCACGCCGAGTTCGTGTGCGATTTTGCTGGTGTATTCCTTGATCGTGTCCAACTGTTCTTGCGGGATGTTAACCGACGGGATCACGCACGCCGAATCGCCGGAGTGAATTCCCGCCAGTTCGATATGCTCCATGACCGCCGGCACGAAGGTGTCGGTTCCGTCGGCGGTCGCGTCGGCCTCGGCTTCTATCGCGTCCTGGAGGAACCTGTCGACCAGGATCGGTCGTTCGGGCGTCACATCCACCGCCTGGGCCACGTATTGGCGGAGCATCTCCTCGTCGTAGACCACCTGCATTCCGCGCCCGCCGAGCACGAACGACGGTCGGACCATCACCGGGTATCCGATGCGCGTGGCGATTTCCACAGCCTCTTCGATCGTGCTGGCCATGCCCGATTCGGGCATGGGGATGCCGAGTTTGTCCATCATTTTCCCGAACCTGTCGCGATCTTCGGCCAGGTCGATGGTGTCCGGCGTGGTGCCCAGGATGTTTACCCCGGCGGCTTCGAGTTCCTGGGCGAGGTTAAGAGGCGTTTGCCCGCCGAACTGAACGATTACGCCGTCGGGCTTCTCCTTTTCGTGGATGCTCAGGACGTCCTCGACGGTAAGCGGCTCGAAGTAGAGCTTGTCGGACGTGTCGTAGTCTGTCGAAACTGTTTCGGGATTGCAGTTGACCATGATCGTCTCGATGTTCTCGTCCCTGAGTGCGAACGCCGCGTGTACGCAGCAGTAATCGAACTCGATGCCCTGTCCTATCCGGTTGGGTCCGCCGCCGAGGATCATGATCTTCTTCCTGTCGTGGGTGGCTTCGGTGACGTCCGGCGCGTTGTACGTGGAGTAATAATACGCCGCATCTTCAACGCCGCTCACCGGAACAGGATGCCAGCCTTCGACCAGCCCCATGCCGATGCGCTGGTTGCGTATGTCGGCTTCGGGAATTTCCAGGCGCTGTGCGAGGTACTTGTCGGAGAAACCGTCCTTCTTGGCCTGTTCGAGCAGTTCGTCGGGCAGGGCCGATCCCTTGCAGGCTATGACTTAGGTCTCCAGTTCGACAAGCTCCTTCATCTGTTCGATGAACCACGCCTTGATGTGCGTCAGCTTGTGAAGGTCCTCGACAGCGGCGCCCTTGCGAATGGCCTCGTACATGATGAACTGCCTCTCGCTGGTCGGAAACGCCAGCATGCCCATCAGTTCATCCAGCGACTTGTCGTTGAAGTCCTTTACGAATCCCAGGCCGTATCGCTTCGACTCCAGCGAGCGGATCGCCTTCTGGAACGCCTCCTTATAGTTCTTTCCGATGCTCATGACCTCGCCGACGGCCCGCATCTGCGTGCCGAGCTTGTCGATCGCGTCGTCGAACTTCTCGAAGGCCCAGCGTGCGAACTTGACCACGACGTAGTCGCCCGAGGGTGTGTATTTTTCCAGTGTCCCGTCGCGCCAGTAGGGGATCTCGTCCATCGTCAGCCCGCCGGCGAGTTTTGCCGAGACCAGTGCGATAGGGAATCCGGTGGCCTTTGACGCAAGTGCCGAACTGCGGGAGGTTCGCGGATTGATTTCGATGATCACAACTCGCCCGGTCTTTGGGTCGTGGGCGAACTGCGTGTTGGTTCCGCCGATCACTCCGATGGCGTCTACGATCCTGTAGGAGTACTCCTGCAGCTTCTTCTGGAGTTCCGGGGTGATGGTGAGCATCGGGGCGGTGCAGTACGAGTCGCCTGTATGGATTCCCATGGCGTCCACGTTTTCGATGAAGCAGACGGTGATCATCTGGTTCTTCTCGTCGCGAACGACCTCCAGTTCCAGTTCCTCCCAGCCCAATACGGACTCCTCGACAAGAATCTGTCCGATGAGGCTGGCTTGTATGCCCCGGCTGGCGACGACTCTGAGCTCTTCCAGGTTGTAGACCAGTCCTCCGCCGGTCCCGCCCATGGTGTACGCCGGACGAATCACCACCGGGTAGCCCAGTTTTGCGGCGACGGCTTCGGCGTCCTCGACGTTCAGCACCGCTTCAGACTTGGGCATTTCGATCCCGAGCTTGGCCATCATGTTCTTGAAGGCGATGCGGTCTTCGCCGCGTTCGATTGCTTCAAGCTGCACGCCGATGACCTTCACGCCGTACTTGTCGAGCACTCCGGCCTTGGCAAGTTCGGACGACAGGTTCAGCGCCGATTGGCCGCCGAGATTCGGCAGCAGGGCGTCGGGGCGTTCCTTGGCGATTATCCGCGTCATCGCCTCAAGCGTCAGCGGCTCGATGTAGGTGATGTCGGCCATTCCCGGATCGGTCATGATCGTAGCGGGATTCGAGTTGACCAGTATGATCTTGTATCCCAGTTCCCTTAGCGCCTTGCAGGCCTGGGTGCCCGAGTAGTCGAATTCACAGGCCTGCCCGATAACAATCGGCCCTGAACCTATAATCATGACCTTGTCAATGTTCGAATGTTTCGGCATAGAGGTGCTCCTTTCCCTGGGAGTTAATGAAGGCAAAACCGCTCGCTCGGCGGATAAACACTTTCGCCGCGCTGCAGTGCGGCTGACGGAGATACTACCCGCCGCCGAACGCTAAAACAAGCGCCGGGTTCCGCAAAGAGCTTTCGAGATGTGCCGGAGCCAAGGCGTCGGCCTTGTGCTGTTGACAGTACAGTTCGTTGGTCGAAAACACCTCGGCGCCATGACCGGCCGTTGCCCGTGCCCGCGCCCCAGCCGTTAATCTAAGCTGTTGCGGCGGCAATTCTTACGCCGTTGCCGTTCTCTGCCGTTCTCTGTGTTATCCGTGGTAAGATCCGTTGACGTTGTCTTCGGTTCCAGTCAGTCGATCGGGCCGGGTCTTGTGATTCTTGGCGCCGTCTTGATTCTCGGTTTTACCGACAGCCAGTTGCAGCCGGGGAATACCGGGTCGGGAATGGCTCGAACTTCTCGGTCTCCGCGGTAGGGGCACATTGCATCGACCCAGGCGATCAGTCTGCGTCGGCTCGTCGGGTCGACCTTGACCTTGTTGTGCTTTCCGCTGGAGGCGATCTCGATCAGGCGGCTCCTGTACGACAGCCGGGTCATAGGCTTGGGCGTGGAGTAAGCGACCGGGTCGCGCTGGTGGTAGCCTTCGACCATGATCATGCCGGCGATACCGAAGCCCGGCGGGGGATTGGTCGGCTTCTTGTACGGCCTGCCCCAGGCCGGGCGCCCGGTGAACAGCCAATACGTCTCATCGAATCCCAGATGCCCCGGGCGGGGAGTCATGTCGAGCTTCTTGACCGCTTTGCCTTTGCCCTGGTGACACTTGCCGCAGTACTTGTCGAGCACTGGGCGGACGTACCGCTCGAAGCCCACCGTGTCGTCGCCCCATGGCGGAGGAGTGATCCTGCTGGGCTGGCGTTTCAATGCTATCGCCCGGGCCGCCGGCGGGGACGCTGCGCTGTGTCGTTCGTGGCAGCCCAGGCACCCGCGGCGTTCGCCGGGCATCACGCCGGTGAAGCTCCGCATCGTCTGCAGGGCCAGGAAGTTTTCGTCCAGCAATTGGAAGTGCAGCGGAATGCCCGCGGGGGCCTCGAACGCCAGCGAGCCGTCCTTCTCGATCGGGACAGTGCCCAGGATGCGTTTGACGCCTTCGGACTGCACGCCGGAGACCACCGGGCCGGTCGACAGGTACGGGCGCTTGTGCCAATATGTGTAGGTCTTGTGCTCGATATTCAGGATGCGGAGGTATCGGGCCTTGCCGGCCAGCTCTTTCGGGGCGCCCTGGTAAACATTGTTGGTGTAGATCACTCCGTGTTTGGGCTTGTTGCGGTTTTCCGGCGTCGGCCAGGTCACGCGATCCTCTATCACCGGCGGTTTGGGGCGGGCCTTCAGCGGCATGGCGTGGAAGATGTTGTTTACGCCTTCGTAGATCAGTTCGCGATTGCCGTCTGTGTCCATCAGGTAGAGCACGAATTTCCTTCCCCGGCTGGCGGAGACTATGAAGTCCTTTTCGCTCAGCGGATAGGGCGAGTAGTAGGCGCCGTATCGTCCGGAACTGTGGTAGTTCGGCGATTCGATCGGGTCGGTCGGGCCGTTGCCCGATTCGGGCCAGCCGACGTCGGCGGTCACTTTCGTTATCCCGTTGGGGAAGTTGAAGCCCTTGCCGGGGGTGATTATGCCGACCGAACCGGCGAACCAGTTGTGGTGTGCGCTGCCGGTGAACATCACACGCCTGGACCCGGGGATCGAGCGTGCATCCTTCAGCAGGTCCGGCCAGACGCTCTGGTTGCCCCAGAACGTGTCGACCTGAGTGCCGTCGGGGTTCACCGTCCAGAGACCCTGGGCCCGCCACAGCGGCTTGTCGGTGTACTCCCACCTCGTGTAGATCACCTTGCCGTCGTTCATGACCGACGGGAGGTAGTCCGGCTCGTTGTTGCGCGAGATCAGGTAGATGTTCCTGCCGTCGGCGTCGCAGCGGGCCAGCGGGTAGGCGTTTGTCGGCGGCATGCAGCGAACGTAGGTGTGACCCCGCGTGGTGGAGAACATGATGTGCCCGTCGGGCAGGTATATCGGATCCAGATCGTCGAACGGCCCGTCGGTCAGTTGCACCAGACCCGAGCCGTCTGAGTTGATTTCGTACAGGTGGAACGATTTTTCATTATGCGGCTTGAAGCAGAACAGTATCTTCCCGCCGTCGAATGAAACGTCCGGCCGCCAGAACGACCCGTGCAGAGGGGCCTTGGGCATCAGTTGGGTCAGGGCTCCCGCGGGCGACAGGCCGTCAAGGACGAGCAGGCGTGCGCCGGGAACGGCCATGTAGCCCAGGCGGTGTTTTGTTTCGTGATGCGGTTCGGACCCGGCGGGGTAGGGCATGTCGACCATCAGGATCCTTCTGAAGTTCACCGCCGGATTCTTGAAGGCGATCTTGCGCTTGACCCCGCGGACCTTGAAGTAGAGTTCAGCGGTCGGCGCGTCGGTCTTTTTAGCCAGCGCGTCGAGTTCCGCCAGTTCCGCCTTCAGATCGATCTTCCCGCCTGATTCGACTCTGATCCTTGCCGCCAGCGTGCGGGTCCATTTGATTTCGTCCGCAACTCGCTTGTCCGACGGCTTCCCGCCGGTCTGGTGGAGCCAGTCGCGCCGGATCGCTTCTTCGGCTTCGGCGGCGGTGAGGGTTTTCGTTTCCGGGGTCGACGGATGCACATATGGGGCAGCGCGTTCACGACCGGTCGGCCTGGTCGGGACGCTCTTGAATTCGGCGGCGATTCGCATCGCCGCTTCGATCCATTTTGGGCTGAAACGTGCTGCGGCGCCCTGTTTGCGAAGCTCGGCGAACTGTTTTTCGGCAGCTTCCAGCTTTTTCCATTTCTTCAGATCATCGGGCGACTGCCTGGCCCACTGGCTCTCGGTAAGCGGTTTGAATTCGCTCAGGGGACCGATCACGCCGGACGCGAGCGATTCGTTGGCGCTGTCGGCGGGCGATCCCAGATAGTCCACGGCGTCCATCCTTGCGATCGCCGCGAACTGCGGGAACTTTTTTGGGAAAGCGGCTTGGAGCTTGGCGTTCACGGCCTGGGCGTACTGTCGGCCCAGCGTCGTCTTGCTGTCGGTCAGCAGTTTCCGCCAGTCGGTAAGTGTGACTGCCAGCGTTTTCCCGGCTTGCAGTGATTTGTCGAGATCCTCCGGCAGCGGCTCGGCGGGGGCGACCCGTCGCGACGTCCCGATCGGTCTGGGCATGTGGACGTAGACTGTCTTGGGGTTCTTAGGTCCTTTGGCGTGAAGCGCGGCGATCTGCTTAGCGGTCAGGGCCAGCGGGTAGATCCTCAGATCGTCCATAGCGCCCTGGAAGCACTCGTCGCCCTCAGTGGAGCCGATGTACGCGGAGGCTGAGCCCCTTGACGATATTTCGCCGGGCCGATAGAGCGAGCCGATCAGGCGTCCGTCGATGTAGACCCGCATGTGTTTGCCGTCGAATGTCGCCGCACAGAACCGCCAGGTCCCGTCGATCAACTGGGCTGTGTTCACCGGAGCATCGCATTCGACGTACCCGCGTATGTTCAAGCCCAGCGACAGGATGCGGCCGTTGTTCTGGAACGAAAACAGGATGCGGTTGCCACCGTCCTCCTTGCGGAGGATTTCGTTGTACGTGTCGAATCGTCTTGGCGCGACCCAGGCCGACAGGGTGATCCGTTTGAGCTTTGAATAGTCCAACCCGCCCGGAGCCCGCAGAGCGTGGCGCCCGGTGAAGTTGATCGCCTTGCCGAACACGCCTTTGACGCGCGTTATGTTAGCCGTAGACCGCGGCGTTTCGTCGAAGGTCCAATGCGCCCAGGGCGCATTGTCGTCCGCCGACGCAACAGCGCCTATCGACAGCAGTGTCATTACGAATGCGATGCAAATCGAAACCGTGTGTTTGCAGTATGCCATTTGACCCGAACCTTTCGTAACAGATCCAGTGCTTGCTTGACTGAAATTGTACTTCAAAACCGGCTCGGGTTAAAGCCCCGACAGGCTCAGATTCGCGCCGTGTTCGATTTGAAATGTCGCTCCAGGAGATCTCTCACTGAGAGCATCCCGACGGCCTTGCCGTTTTCCACGATCGGCATGTGGCGCATGTGGAACCGCTTCATCTGATCGAGTGTCTCACTGACCGATGCGCCCGGGCGGCACGAAATCACGTTGGTGGTCATGATGTCGCTGACCTTCTGGAAGTACGTCTCGGGCGTCGCGTTTCCGATCCACCCGAGAATGTCGCGTTCGCTTATGATGCCGACCATAGTCTCGTCGCTCCGATCGGCGGCCACTATCAGGCAACCTATACGGTATTCGTGCATTATGCGAGCGGCGTCTATTATTCGCTCGTGCTGTGAGATCGCGATTATTTCATCGGTATTCGACTCGGCGGTTTCCATAGTGTCGGCGAGTGTCATTTCTCATGCTCCCTGAGTTAGCTATCCGGCGTCAGCGGTGTTGGTGCGGGGTGCACCCTTATAATCCTGATCGGATTGACGCGGTGCGATCTTGATTAACTGCGGGGAGTTTCAGGCGGGTCTTGTCCGGTAGGACTCGGCGGAATTGAACGTCGCATGACGCTACTTGTCTTCTCTGCGGCCCTTCTTGTAAGGCTTGGGCGGCTTAGGCTTACCGGAGTTCTTCTTGCGAGCGGCACGTTCCTTGTCTCGCCTGGCTTTCAATTCCCGAATGTAAGCGTTTTTCTCTTCGGAGCTTATCTTTCCATCGCGGTTCGTGTCGTACTTCTCCATGAACTCGGCTTTGCGTTTGGCCCGCTGGTCCCTTTCGGCCTGCTCTTTCTCACTGAGGACCGGTTTCGGCGGTTTCGGCGGCTTGGCGTGCTTCTTCGCAACGTCCGACCGCTTGTGGGAACTCGGATCAGGTCTTTCGTGCGGGCGGCGATGACTGCTTCCGTGCCGGGATTTGTGAGATGACTGTATCTTCTTTTCGGCCTCCGCCAGGCGCGGATCGGGGCCGGTTGGTTTCGGCTTGGCGTCGAAACGGATCTTGCCCATGGCCAGCGTCTTGCTCGCCGATTCGCGTTCGGAGCCGGTCAGTTTCCCGTCCAGATTGGCGTCGAAGGCGTCCAGGACCTTCTTTCGCATAGCAAGTCGATACGCCCCGGCCTCAAGCCAGTCCAGAGATTTGTTGCCGTCACTGTCGAACTTGAGCATTTCCGACCACTTGTCGAACTTGTGCCTGAAACCGATCGGTCCGATCTTGATTGCGGCGAACTCCGTGGCCGAAAGCTCGTTGTCTTTGCCGGCGGCGGTGTAGAAGCGGGTCTTCTCGGCGGCCATGTCGTAAGGATCGATTGCGCCTGCGCAAAGGTCTTCAGCCGCGTGAAGATTCGTTGAGACGCCGGGCATTACCGCCGACAGGGCGATCAGGATTGTTATGTTGGCAAAACGCATGAGTTACACACCACTTATAACGCATAGTCGGCTGTTTTCCCGCAAGTATCGTGAGAAAAAGTCAGTTTACAGCGAATTTAACGCTTCGGCGGCGCCGATCAGTTCCTCGTTGTCGTTGTAGAAGTGGGGGGCTATGCGGAGGTATCCGCCGCGTGCCGATACGCCTATCCCGCGCCGATGCATCTCGGCGATGATCTCCTGGAGGTCGCCATCGGTCACTATCGCCAGGATTCCCGAGCGGTGTTCGGGTGCGAATACCACCGGGCGGTATCGCTCGGTGTCGACTCGTTCGATGAACAGATCCTGTAGGCGGAATATCTCTTGTCGTATGTCCGCCGGGTCGTATTTGCAGAAGACCTCTGAGAGCGAACATCCCAGGGCCGCGGCGTAGCTGAGCTGGACGGTGCTGTACTCAAATACTCGACCGTCGTCCAGGAGGCTCCAGGTGTGATCGAGATAATCCAGGCCCTGGGTCATCATGTTCGGGCCGACTATCGTCATGTCGAGCTTGGCGCGGAACTCGGGCGACGTGTACATCCAGCCTGAGCCGAACGGTCCCAGCAGCCATTTCCACCCGGACCCGGCCATCGCGGATATTCCCAGCTCCTCGGGCCGGACCGGCAGGGCTCCGAGGCTCTGGGCCGCGTCGACGATCAGGTCGATATTGCGCTGGCGGCAGAACTCGCCGGCTTTCTCCAGATCGGCGGCGAATCCGCTGGTGAACTGTACGTGGCTTATCGCTACGATGCGCGTGCGGTCGGTTGTCGCGCGGGCCAGATCGTACATCGACCAGCCGCGCGGCCTGCTGGGGGCCAGGTCGCTGATCGGATCGCTGTCTTCAAGCAGCACAAGCCTAGCTCCGCGTTTCTGCTGAACGAGCCAGGGATAGTGATTCGAGGGGTATTCGTGCAGGTAACTTATGATCTCGTCACCTTCGGCCAGCGGATAACCGTTTGCGATCATGCTCATCGCTTCGGCGGTGTTCTTTACGAACGAGAAATTCTCCGGTCTGGCTCCGGTTATCAGGGCCAGCGATTCCCTGAGCGAATCCAGTATGTGCGGGTAGGCTCCGACGGGCGCTATGCCTTCCAGGGATCGTCGTCGCGAGAACTCTGCGATCTCGTCAGCCGCCCCGGAGTATAGCGGCGCCACGCCGCAGTTGGCGAGGTAGGCGATCTGGTTCTTCACAGGGAACTGTTCTGCACTCTTGTCGAACATTGGCGTTTTCTCACTGTCGTACAGTCAGGGTGAACCGGGATCATATGAGCATCAGACATTTTCCGCAAGACGACGCATCATAAGCTTGCCCCGCGCCCCGGCGGTGTGCTACGCTGGCGCCTCGTCGAATCGCGATATCGAATAAGGAGTCCGGATATGGCAAACAGGAGAAGTTCATCCCAGATCACTCGCCGCGACTTGCTTGCCGGAGCCTCGGCATTGGCCACTGTTTCTATCGTTCCGTCAAGCGTGCTTGGCGGGCCGGGCAAGACCGCACCGAGCGACAAGCCCACCGTAGGCGGAGTCGGCATTGGCGGCGTCGGGCACGGGCAGATCCAGCAGGTCGCCCGAGCCGGATTCCAGGTTGTCGCACTGTGCGACGTTGACGACGCTATGGCCGCCAAAACGTGGCGCAAATTCCCGCAGGCTCGAAAATATCGCGACTTCCGCGAAATGCTCGCCAAAGAGGGCGACAAGATCGATGCGGTCTACTGCGGAACGCCGGATCACACCCACGCAATCATCTCGATCGCTGCGCTGAAAGCAAGGAAGCACGTTCTTACGGTCAAACCGCTTACGCGAACGATCTGGGAGGGTCGGATGCTCGCTGAAGAGGCGATCAAGGCCGGCGTCATGACCCAGATGACCGCCGCTCCGGCGTCGACTGAAAGCGGATGCCGAACGTGCGAAATCATATGGGACGGGATTATCGGCGACGTTACCGACGTGCATATCTGGTCCAACCGCCCGCTCTGGCCCCACGGGATGAACCGCCCCAAGGGCTCCGATCCGATCCCCAAGACTCTCGACTGGGACATGTGGCTGGGGCCGGCGGCTAAGCGCCCGTTCGTCAAACGCTGGCCGGCCGGCTCGCTGGAACTGGCGCAGGTCAAGGATTTCAATCCGAACCCGGCGGTATACCATCCGTGGAACTTCAGGGGATGGATTGATTTCGGGACCGGCGCCCTCGGCGACATGGGCTGCCATCACTGGAATACTCCGCGCCGGGCCCTGAAGTTGGGGCATCCGACTTCGGTCAGCGCTTCGGCCACGAAGATGATGGGCGAGTCCTGGCCGCTGGCGTCGATCATCACCTACCAGTTCCCCGCCCGCGGGAAGATGCCGCCGGTCAAGATCGTATGGTACGACGGCGGGATCAAGCCCGCCCGCCCGGCGGAACTCGAGACCGGGCGAAGAATGCCCCGCGACGGGATTATCTACAAGGGTACCAAGGGCGTAATGATGGGCTCCGGAGCCTCCGGCGTGCCGAGGCTCCTGCCGGATTCGAAGATGCAGTCCTACACGCCTCCGCCGAAAACGCTGAAGCGACGCAGTGGGATTTACGGCGAATGGTTCGAGGCGGTGCGCGGCGGCGAGAAGCCCTCGGAACACTGGCCCGACTGCTCGGTCCCGCTGACCGAACTGGTGCTGCTGGGCTGCTGCGCGCTTCAGGCCAAACGCCCGCTCCAGTGGGACGGAGCCAACATGAAGTTCACGAACTACTCGGCGGGCAACAAGCTCCTGAAGCCCGACTATCAGAACGGCTGGAAACTCTAAGCGGTCTCAGGTTAGTATTTTGGAGATTGGACACCGGATCCGGGTCGACCGCCAAGAAGGCCGAAGCAGGCAATGCCGTGGCATTGTCGATGCAGGCCGACGCAGGCAGGCGACCCGGAGACCAGTCCAATCCCAAAAGACTTAACTGAGACCGCTTAGGCGCCGCGGCGCAACAAGAGAGCGAACTATGGAATTCAAGCATATGACAGGCCTGATCGCCGCGGGACACACTCCGTTTGACGCCGACGGCGAACTGAACCTCAGCGTAGTGCCGCAGATCGTGGATCACCTGATCGACTCGGGCGTGTCGGCTATCTACGCCGTCGGCAGCACCGGAGAGGGCGTGTCTATGCGTGCTTCGGAGCGCATGGCGACCGCTGAGGCCTACGTGAACGCGGCGGCGGGGCGGGCGCCGGTATTCGTGCAGGTCGGCAGCAACTCGCTGGCCGAGTCGTGCGACCTGGCCGCTCACGCGGCGGGGTGCGGGGCTGACGCGGTGTCGGCCAATGCGCCCTCGTATTTCAAGATCGATACGGTCAGCGGCCTGGTTGAAGCCACCGCTCAGATTGCGGGCGCCGCCCCGGACCTGCCGTTCTACCATTACTACATCCCGCGATTCACCGGCAGCGAAGTGGATATGCTCGAGTTCCTCAAGCGCGGCTCCAGCGAGATACCGAATCTTGCGGGACTGAAGTACACGGACCTGAAGGTGTTCGAATACCAGGAGTGTCTGAGTCTCGACGGCGGTCGTTTCGACATACTCTGGGGCTGCGACGAGATGTTGCTGAGCGCCCTTGTTGTAGGGGCCGAATGTGCGGTGGGCAGCACGTACAACATCGCCGCGCCGCTCTACCGACGGATCATGGACTGCTTCAAAGCCGGCGACATCGATGCTGCCCGGAAATGGCAACTGTGCTCAATTCAGATGGTCCGGGTACTGCTGGCCCACGATCTTCATCCGAGCATCAAGGCGGTCATGGCTATGAAGGGCGTGGATGTAGGCGGATGCCGGGCGCCGCTGGGAGCTCTTGACGATTCAGCCAAGGCCGCACTGAAGAAGGACCTCGATACCATCGGCTTCTTCGAATGGTCCCAAAACGGATGACTCCGGAGCGAAAAGAAGAACTCATCGCCTGCACCGCGACGGACGTCTGTCGTCGCAATTGAAGGGCAATATCTGGAAGGGTCCGTTCCATATGCCGCGAATGCAATGGTATTGCTGGCGACTGCTTGCGTGCCGGACCGACGTCGGAGTGTAGCGGAAGTTCCGAAATGATCGGGATACAGCGGCGCCAATGACACGAGACGCCAAAATACCTGTCGGCCCGAGGCGCTCGCAAACAGACTCCGCTCAAATGGCGCAAACAAAGCCCTGGAAACACTTACGCCATTCCATGGCTTTGTTCGTGCAGTTTTCGAAACCCGGATTAGTGCTCCGGGCTTCCGAATATGGTTCTTACGGGTTAAACGTCTAGATGCTCCACGGGCTGCGTATCGGGCGGGCCAGCATCTTGGTCGCTTCTGCGTCGCCTACGATTACTTCCTTGGCCGGGTCCCACTTGACCGGGCGTTTCAGGCGGATGGCGATGTCTGCGATGTGGCTCATAATGTCCGAATAGACCGCATCGTCGATCGGGCCGACCGTAGTGGCGCGGGTCTTAACGCACTTGATGAAGTCGCTTCCGAGGTTCGCGCATTTCAGGCGTTTTTCGCCCGGCTTGATAGCGTCTTTCCAGAGCGATTCGGGATTGGAGCCCTGTCCGCGGTCGCTGGCCCATACCGAGCCTTCAGTCCCGACGAACTTGACGCTGTTGGTCCCGGTCTTCAGCGTCATTTTCACGCCGTTTGCGCACTGCATCTTGACGTCCCAGCGGATCAGGTTGTCGTTGAGTCCTTCGTTGGGGATTACGCCTGTGCCCTGGTACTCGGTGATCCCGGCCTTGTGGATGTCGTATCCCCACTGGGCGATCGACAGTACGTGCGAGCCCCAGGCGGCGATCCAGCCGATGCTGTGATCGTAGATGGTGTACCATCCGCGGGACTTGCAGCGTCCCGGCACGTAGGGGACTTGCCGGGACGGTCCGAGCCACATTTCGTAGTCCAGCGTCTTGGGCGGAGCCTGGACTTGGATCTTCTTGGCCGCACATGCGCCGAAGGTCGGCGTTACGATGTGGATTTCCTTGATCTCGCCGACGCGCCCGTTGCGGGCCAGTTCGCAGGCGTGGCGGAACTTGTGCGACGAACGCCGTTGGGGGCCGTACTGGAACACGGTCTTGTACCGCTTCAGCACGCTGCGCAGCGCCAGGTCCTGCTCGACGCTTGTGCCCAGCGCCTTTTCGCAGAAGATGTCCTTGCCCGCCTTGGCGGCCAGGATAGCCATCGGCACGTGCCAGTGGTCCGGCGTGGTGATGACGATCGCGTCGACATCCTTGCGGGCCAGGACCTCGCGGAAGTCGGCGTAGGGTTTGACCTTGTACTTGGCGGCAATCTTGTCGCGGCGGTCTTTCCAGGTGTCGCAGGCGGCGACCAGTTGGCCTTCGCCTCCGCCCATGCCGCAGTGTCTCGGTCCCCGATCGCCCAGACCGATAACGCCGAAAGTGATCCGCTCGCCGGCGGCGGCCTTTTCACCTTTGCCGAGAGCTTCGCCCGGCACGAACTGCGGCAGCGCGACTGCTCCGACTGCGGCTCCGGTAGCTGCAAGAAACCCGCGTCTGGTCAACTGTTTCGACGTCATCATTATGTCCTTCCGCTAAGACTGCGTTTGATTGATCCTTACTTGGCCAGGAACAGCCATATGTTCCCGCCGTTTTTCCTGGTCGTTCTGTCGCTGTAGAAGTTCCCGACCAGGATGTCCAGTTTGCCGTCGTTGTTCCAGTCGACTACTTCGATCCGATTGCGATAGCCTTTCTCGAAGCCGTCTCCCTTCAACTCCACAATGACCGGCGCGCCCAGTTTCGGGGCCTTGGCTGTTCCGACATTGCGGTAGAACGCCAACGTTCGCGGCTCGGTGGACACCAGCAGGTCCTTCCTGCCGTCGCGGTCCCAGTCGACTACGTAAGGGGACGGACGCGACGCGAACTTGCCTTCCGGCGGGTCGACAGTCACCGGCGCCTTGAAGAGCGGCCTGGATTTCGTGCCCGCGTTCTTGTAGAAGATAATAGTGCTGTTGTGCCCTATCAGGAGATCCTTCAGCCCGTCGCCGTCCCAGTCGGCCATGTGGATCTTCGAGTAGACCTCGGCGAGCTTGTGGCTGCCGGGGATCACTTTGTCGACTACGAATCGCCCGTCGACTCTCTTGTAGGTTCTTCGCGATGCGGTAATCGGCTTTCCGTCGGCTTCAACCTGCTTTCCCGCCGCGAGTTTGGGTTTTCTGGTTGTTCCAGTATTGATATAAATCCAGACGCCGCCTCTGGAGTCGCCGGAGAGAAGGTCCATTTTTCCATCGTTATTCCAATCCACTCCTTGTGGATAAGATCCGATGCATCAGCCCGCGGGCAGGCGGATTTCCTTCGTGTCCGCCCGCAGAGCGCTGAAGTCCTTGAACGTCGGGACCTTGTCCGAGCCCCGGTTGAGATACACGCTGATCTTGCCGCCGGAGAACTGGCCTACGATAAGGTCCTTCTTCCCGTCGCCGTTCCAGTCCATAACCGCCGGCACGAGATGCCCGATGCGTACGTCGATGTTCTTACCGTCGGCCTGGAGGCGAACGCCGGCTTCGAACTCCGGCAATTTGCCAAACGCTGTTCCGCACAGCAGCACAAGCGGCAGTGCGATTAGTGCGGCGATCCTGCAAGTTTTCATTTTGCTTCTCCTTAGGGCGGCAAACGTTTCAGGTTATTATCTGTATTGTTCGTGGATTCTCCGACCGCGTCAAGGCCCGCCTCGAATTCCCGCATCACATTCAGAATTCGACGGACCATTCCACCGTTCCGTTCGTCGGGCGTTTGAGCGTCAATTTGATCAGGCCGTCTTTGTCCACGCTGAAAGAAGCCTTCGTATCCTTGTCAGCGCACGAGGCCTTGGAGGCCTTCGGCCCGTTGGGGGCGATAGTGACGACATACGGATCTGAGCCGATGACTTTGCTTGTGCCGGTCAGGACGCGTCGGCCCGCGATCCACTCCGTTCGGATCACGTCGAGGTAGCCCTGCATTATGTGCCGATCGGTCGACAGGACCTGCGGGCGGTCCAGGCACTCGCGCACCGACATCATACGCGCTTCTCCGGGGCGGAGTTCCTGGCTCAATCGCTTTTCGCCGGCGAGTTTTCCAACGTGCTTGTCATTCCAGAAATCGTAAACGTGGTAAGCCTTCTTCGCATCCAGACCGAGCGCTCCGTCGACCGGCTCGCCGGCCAGATTGATGCCCACGACGGCGTTTTTCTTCACGTCGGGGTTGTAAAACGTAATCTGGCGCCATTTTGGCGTGACTCTGAAGTCATAGACCGCCGGGATACTGATTCCCTCGACAAAGGCGTCCGCCGGGCGTGCGCTTCTTCCAGTTGTCTGGTAGGGGAAGGTGCGAGTGACGTCATGGAACGTTTCGGGAGAGAACTGCGAGAAGCTGTTGGCCAGCAGCAAACGCCCGGTGGTTACGTAAGCCATTGTAAGAACGGCCCTGACGTGATCGCGATTCTTCTGGAGACGCACGATGTTCTTCGAGTCGGTGTCCTGGTTCAGCAGTACGCGGTTCTTATACCACCGCATCCCGCATCGCGTCACCGTGCTGCCGTCCATCATGTCGGTGTCGTTTTCCGTTCGCATGGATGCGACCAGACCGATCGAGATGTCCGTGCCGCGCTGCATGTTGCGTTCGTGCACGTAGGAGTTGGGACCCAGGCCGTCGTGGGCCAGGCGGAAGATGGTTCGGTACGCCGCGGCGGTGGTCGAGTAGGGGTCCTCCATCCCGCCGCCGCGAGCCCAGCCCGAGGCCGGGTAGTCGAACATCAGCCCTTTGATTCCGCCGGCCTTCAGATCGCTGTAGACCTTCCGCATATGCTTGAGGAAGTCCGGATCGGTGTAGTCATAGCCCCAGATCCTTCCGTTGCGCCCCCAGGTTTGGCGCCAACTGGTGAACAGTTCGCTCTTGAGGTCCTGCGGGCCTCCCTTCCAGGCGTATGTCTTGTTGAAGAGCATGTGACCCGGGAAGGCCTTGGCGTAGTCCTCCGACCGGAAGCCGGTCTGGAAGTATGTCAGCGGGATCCCGCCGAGATCGGTGACAGCCTTTCCCCATTTCTTCGAGGTTTCGTAGGGCTTCACGTAACGCCCGTTCTTGCTGCCGTTATGGACTTCGACATCCCGCTGCCAGTGCTTGTCGTCCCACCAGCCCTGCTGGTTGTCGGGATAGTACGAATCCGGCACGAGGCGGACCGCGGCGCGGCTGTATTTTAGAAAACCGCTCCTGGCGATATTCTTCATCTCGTTGACCGCGCCGAGCGTGGTGTTCTCGGCGTTGGATTTGCCGTAGTGGCTGTTCTCGGCGTACCAGAGGCAGACGGTCGGGAAGTCGTACATGTCGAGCTTGACCTTCTGGGCTTTCTTCACGCGCAGACCGTACTGCTCCAGGGCGATGAAAGGATCGTCGGTGGCCGGGTCAATGTAGAAACGATCCGGGGCGATGTACCTCTTTCCGGGATCCACGCGTTTGCCGACGGGATCTTTGGCGAACAACTGTCCGGTGAACTTCCGCCGGGGACGAGGGGACTGGGCCACAGGCGTAAGCTCCGCCGGCAGCAGCGGCTTTGACGCTCCGTCCCGCAGCCATATCTCGCTGACATAAGCGTTCTTGTCGCTTGGACGCTTATTCTTGGGCGGCTTAGTCTGCTTGGGCTCCGGCGCCTTGGCGAATACGATGCGACAACTCCCCGCGCGCACCGCTTCAGCGGGAAGAGGCATCTCCACCTGTTCGACATCGCGTTTCATCCTGCTGTCGAAGCGGGGCAGCAGCTTGTCTGTCAGCAGCGGGATCTTCTTGGCCGCATCTCCACTGCCGTACTCGACAAACACCGACTGACTGTGATGCCCGTGGTTTCCGTGCCAGAATCCGCGCCACCAGGAGAAGCCGAGATTGTAGGTCTTCTCAGGGTCCAGGTCGTTGGCCTCGATTATCACGCTGTCAGGCGCATGCACTGACGAGGCCGTCTCCGGGCAACGGAATTCGTGATAGTGCCATGTGCGCCGGTCCTTGCCCTTGATCAGCTTGAGGGTCTCGCGTCCGTCGGCGCCGTCGGTCTTGTCGCTCGGCAGGTCCAGGTAGCACAGCAGGCTCTTCTTTCCGTCGGCGCCTTTCTCCAGTTCGACACGCCGCGTCTGCGAGACCCAGGCGAATTTCTCGTAGTCATGATAGGTCAATCCGCCGATGAGCAGCGATCGCCTCGATTCTCCCTTGCCGAAGGTCACCATCAGGTTGTTCCGCGATTTCAGCGCATTTTTCCGGTGCAGGGGCGAATACTGGCGCCGACCGTACTCCAAGGGCTCGCCGCCGCTGTAGCCGTCGACCATGGAGAAGTTATCCGACACGTCCGTCCCCTGGTATATCCGTCCGTCGGCCAGGGCGTAGATATCCTTGACCTGCACAGGCTTGTCGGTGGTGTTGGCGATTCCGCCGGAAACAGTCAGGAATCCTTTGCCCTCATAGATCACGAATGAAAACAGAAGGGTCGGGCGGTCCTTTCCCTTTATCTCCAGGTCCATACCGAGTCCTGAGCCCAGTTCATCCGATACGGGGCGCTGTTTCCAGGTCTGCTTGAGCCCGTCGTCGGCGCTTGTCCATTCGTTTATCTTGACAGAGGCGTTCGCCACTGGAGTGGCGTCGCTGCGGCCGCCCCGGACGCGATAGACACCCCGGGACAGATCGTAAGCGAAACTGATGCGGCTATTCTGCAGGACGACGGTGTCGCCTGTTTGGCTGATGCGGCAACTCTGACCGCAGTCGGCGGACAACCCTACGCAGCATACGACGGCCAGGAGAAGTGCTGTTTGCAGTTTTCTCATGTAATGACCTCCGGTCATCCTGTTTGACATTCTCATGCGGATCATCTCCCGCGACCGGCGCGGGCGTTTGGGGTGATCTTATCATGGCTTGTAACAGCGTCAAACTCTTTCCAGTGCCGCGGCGTGGTTTCTCACAAGAATCCAGTGCGTAATGATGCGGTATGGGCGCGAAACAACTCCGCTCAGTCTCTTGATATTTACGCGCATGCAGGCGTTAATGACCCTATGGACACTTCGCGTGAGATTGCGCCGAACGGGAATACGCCGTATGAGGCGCCATGGGTTGGCGAAGCTCTGGCCGCCGCTGCGCGGGCTCGCGTCACGGTGTTCGGCGACTTTGCCCTCGATGCGTATTGGGCGATCGACCCCGACGACAGCGAACTTTCGGTGGAGACCCTGCTGCCGGTGCGGCGTGTGAGAAAGCAGCGCTACTCCCTCGGCGGGGCGGGGAATGTGGCGGCGAATCTGCTCGCTCTGGGCGTGTCCGGGGTGCGGACTGTGGGCATGGTGGGCGACGATCTTTTCGCTGGGGAACTGCTCATGCAACTGGAACGCGCCGGAGCCGCTGCTGCTGATATGCTTCGCCGACAACCCGACTGGCAGACGCAGGTGTTCGCCAAGCCTCACCTGGATGATCGAGAGCAGAGCCGTGTGGATTTCGGCGGATTCAATGTTCCCTCGCCCGAATCCGTCGACGCGCTGTCGTCGGCGTTGGCCGCCGCCGCTGAGCGGTCGGATGCGATTATCCTCAATCAGCAGGTTCCAGCGGGGATATCGACCGAAGCGATGATCATGCGTCTCAACCATCTTATGGCCCGGAATCCGGACAAAGTGTTCGTTGTCGACTCCCGCCACAGGCCTGGAGCCTATAACGGAGGGCATCTCAAGATGAACAGCCATGAGGCCGCCGAACTGGCCGGTCGTCCGACGGATCTTTCAGTTCCGATACCGCAGGAAGCCGCGATTCGTTTCGCGCGACATGCCTGCGAGCGGATCGGAAAGGCTGTGTTCGTAACTCGCGGCGCCGAGGGGATAATTGTCGCCGAGCCCGACCGCGTGCACGTCGAACCGGGCATTTCCGCCGACGGACCGATCGATCCGGTCGGAGCCGGCGATGCCGTAACCGCAGCGATCGCCGCCGTGCTTGGCGGCGGCGGGTCCCCGGAGCTTGCGGCGCGTCTGGCGAACGTCGCGGCAAGGGTCACTGTCGGAAAGCTCCAGACCACCGGCGTCGCGAGCCCGAGCGAGATCATAGCCATGTCCCGCGGCGGCGAGAATAGAAGAATCCCGCCGCTGAAGCAGTAACAGTTACGAAGCTCCAGCGGCGGGATCAGGGTTAAGACGGATAATCGCTTACGCTTATTTGCCGCCCAGTTCCTTGTAAATCTGTGCGGCTCGTTTGACGTTGTTCTTGTTCTTGCTGGTGTCCTTGATGCTCTTCATCAACGCCAGGATCGCGTCTTTGTTCCGCTTGTCGCGTTTGATCCTGTTGGCCACGTCGATGGAGGCCTGCTCGGCGGTCGCCTTGACCGAATCGTCAGCGATGTACGCGGCGACGGCAGCCAGCACGTTGCGGTTCGACCTGCGAATATTCCGCAGTCCGCTGATGATCAGATTCTTCTCATCGGGTCGCGTCGCCAGCGGGGCGATCTTCTTGTACATGTCGGCTCGCCTGCGCTCGTCTGCTTTGGCGGTGACCTGAACGTATCCGCGTACGGCGAGGATCTTGTCCTTGGAGGACTTGCCGTTCCTGGCGATGTCCAGCAGGATGTCGGCGGCTCCGGAATCGGGCCAGTTCATCAGGGCCCGCATGGCCGCCGCGCGGATGTCTTCGTCGGAGGACTTCAACGCTTCGGTGTTCATCGCCAACGCCTTGACTCCGCCGGTGGCGGAACTCAGGGAGATGATCAGGAGCTTGACCTTTTTGTCTCCGCCGGCGTACTGCGGTCCGATGGCGTCGAAGCACTTGCGCCTGTCGCCGGAGTTGGTGCAGATGTTCTTGATCGCGCCCGCTGCGGCGGACATGACCTTGTCGTCGGCGACCTTGACGATAAGCTTCATCAGCGATTCAAGATCCTTGTCTGTCGCGAGGTTCGCCATGGCGCCCCATCCGGCGATCTTCGTCTCGATGTTGCCGGCTTCGATCATTTTGACCAGCGCAGGCGCCGCCGAGGTGCTGCCTCTCTTGCTCAACGCGTTGATTGCGCCGGGGCCGAGCTTGGGATCGGAGATCATGCCGACCAGGATCGAGTCGACCTTGGGGTTGCCGATGATCGCCAGTGCGGAAGTCGCGCCCATTTCGACCAGCGGCTTGATGCAGTTGGTGTCGCCGATGCGTCCCGCGGCGGTGTAAGCCGCGAGCTTGACATCTTCAGACGAAGAGCCGTACAGGGCCGACACGCCCTTGAGGGCTCCGATGTCGCCGCGCTGTCCGAGCACGTCAAGGGTCTTGATCCGGCAGGCTTCGGGCATCGAAGCCAGAGCCGCCGACGCCGCTGCAGTCAGGCACTTGCACTGATCGCTTGCGACGATTCGCAGGGCTCCGGATTTCATGTATCCGGGCTTGCCCTTCAGTTCGGCGACGACCAGCGGGGCGGCCGTCGGGCCGTCGGCCTTGACCAGACCGCGCAGTGCGGCGACGCGAATTCGGGCCGGGTTCTTGGTGTCTTTATAGATCGCGGTGCAGACCTTCGCCGCGTCGGCTTTCTCAAGCGTCTCGGCGCATACGATCTGGGATTCCTTGAGGACCGCATCGAGTGCGGCGATAGTCTTGGCTCCGGCCAGGCGCGCCGATGCTTCTTTTCCGCCGATCATCGCCAGGGAGCGCATCGCGGCGGCGGCGGTTCCGGGCTCCTTATTGCCGATCAACGGCGCCAGAGCCTTGATCGCGGACTTCTCCTTGCGTGCTCCGAGGCTCATTGCGATTCCGCCTTTGAGCTTGTCCGACGCCTTGGGCAGCGCCGCCAGGAGGGCGGCCGACGCCTTGGGCGAATCGATCATCTCCAGCGGAAGCCGGGCGTAGTGGCTCAGGACCTTGTCGCACAGCAACGCCGAAACCGCGGGGATGCACTTTTCAGTGCCGATCTGCTGGAGCGAGCGGCATGCGAAAGATTTGCCGGCCTGGGTCGAATCCTTCGAAGTCACGATGCCTATGAGGATATCTTCGATCTTGGCGTGTTCCTTAACGGGAGTGTCCTGCAGCAGCAGGTGGGCCTTGTTGGCCGCATCGGACGCATCGCCATATTCGTACTTCGCCAAGTCCCGCCACACGTCGCCGACCGCCATCGACGTCATCAGGCAGCCCAACGCCAACATAATTGTCAATTTCCTAATCATTTTTATCTCTTTCTGTCTTATTGATATCAGGGTGTTTGGTTTCTGCGTTGATCGCCGGACTATATCTGCCACGGTCCGCGTCTGGGCCTGTCGATAAGCTGTTGAGCTTCGGTGTCGCCGATGAACTCCTCCTTGTCCGGATCCCATTTCAGGTTCCGCTTGAGCATCAGGCAGATGTTGCCCAGGTGGCAGATTGTTGCGGTCCTGTGCGCGAATTCGACATCGCGGAACGGGCGCTTTCTGGTGATAATGCAGTTGGCCAGGTCCCTGATCGGGTTGTTGGCGCCGTCTTCGTACCATCGCAGTCCGGGGGGAACGGCCTGTCCGCGGATGGGCTTGGCTTCGCCGCCTTCGCAGATGTACTTCTGCCCGCCGCCGACGATCAGCTTCTGTCCGGTCTTGAAGACGTATGTTAGCTCCTTGACGTCCTTGCCGTTGGGGTAGAGAATGTCGGTCGGTCCCGTGTGGTCGAGTTGCAAACCGTGCATGGCTCCGCCGAACTTGTGTCCGCCCCAGTCGGTCATCATTCCGCCGGAGTAGTCGTACCAAGTGCGGAAGCCGCGTCCGCCGAGACCGTAAGCTCTCCCGCAGCGGTAGGGGTGATACGGCGCCCAGGGCGCCGGTCCGAGCCACAGGTCCCATTCGATCGTGTCCGGCGGGATCGGTACGCCGCCGAGGTAGCAGTGGCGGGGCGGTCCGCCGGGCGAGGCGTGGGCGGTCAGGATCTTGCCGTAGCGTCCGCTGTTGGCGGCTTTGGCCAGGTGTCCGTAGTCGCCGATGACTCGCTGGGAACCGCAGGAGAATACGCGTCCGAAGCGGCGGGCGGCTTCGACCATCTTGCGTCCTTCGCGAATCGTAAGCGAAAGGGGCTTTTCGCAGTAGATGTCCTTGCCGGCCTTCATCGAATCGATTGTGACCTGTGCGTGCCAGTGATCCGGCGTTCCGCAGACGACCGCGTCGATATCGTCACGCGCGATCAGTTCGCGGTAGTCGAGATATCCCTTGCAGTCCTTGTTCTTGTATCGCCCGTTAACGCTGTTGATGCAGCCTTTCAGCGCGCCGTGCTTGACGTCGCAGACGCCCAGGACCTGAACGCGCCTGTCGCCCATGAAACCCCGCAGGTCGCCATGTCCCTGTCCGCCCATGCCGACGCCGCCCATGGTGATCCGATCGCTGGCCGCGGGCCTGCCCTCGGCGCCGAGAGCGCCCGACGTGATTGCGTACGGGATAGCGACAGCCGCTGCTCCCGCGCCCTTCAAGAATCTTCGTCTGTTGAGTCTGCTCATTTTCATACCTCTCAGAAGCTAGGGATTACAAGTTCGTCAAACGGAGTGCAAACCGGGAAGCATAAGACGCACGTCCCGGAATGTAAAGCCGCATCGCAAATTAATGAGGCTCGATAGTTCAAACGCGTCTGAGCCCGGTTTATGCCGTGAAATTTGTCAGCCCCGCGGGCTTTTTCACCAATGCGACTTTGTAGTCAAGGGGAGTTCCGGGAACTACTAAAGTTGACTCAGCGATAGCCGATGGAATGCAATGACGCCCGGAGTTCCAGGTCCGATGCCGGTCATTGACGCGCCTGAACCGACGCGTCAGGACGGATGTCGCCAAAGTGCGGAACGGAGATGGTTTGAGATGAAGATCGATCAGGAAGACTACGAAGACTTGACGCTGATTATCCCGCAGGATTCGCTGGTGGGAGATGACGCCGCGCAGCTTGAGGCCGTCTTGACGACGGTTCTGAGCGACAGTCCGCGGGATGTGGCGGTTGACGCTTCGAGAATAAAACAGATCGACAGCAGAGGCCTGGAAGTGCTTGTCGACACCACCGAACAGCTCATCCGGGGAGGGCGAGTGCTGAAACTCGTGGCCGCCGATGAGACTCTTCGAGAGATACTGGAACTTACCGAGCTGGCGTCGCTGTTCGAGTACGCCGACTGCATTGATTACGGCATCGAGAGCATCTGATGACGACTACTGCAACTGTTGCAAAGAAAATTCGCATAGGTGAAGTCCTTATTGAAGAAGGGATTATCACCGCCGAGACGCTGGCGGCGGTTCTGGCTGACCAGAAGAGAACCGGAAAGCGCATCGGCGAAATGCTTGTGGAGCAGGGGCTGGTGACTGTCGAGGAGCTCTTGACGATCCTGGGCAAGCGCCTGGGCGTGCGGCACTGCAGGCTCCGCAAAGGGTTGACCGATCCGGCGCTGCTGGGGATGATAGGCGAGGAGGAGGCTCGCCGCCTGAAGGCGATTCCGATGTTCAAGGTCCACGACACGATGACCGTGGCGATGGCCGAACCGCAATCGCTGCCGAGCGTCGATCGCCTGCGACAACTGACTGGCAGCACGATCCGGCCGATACTGGCCTCCGAAGCCAGTATCTTGGAGCATATAGATCGCCTGACGAGCGCGGAAAGCGATATGGACGCGCTGATCGCCGCGATCTCCACCGGAGACGTGGAGGTCATCGAGGACAAAGAGGACGATGCGGCCGCAACTGACTTGTCCGAATTCGTCGGCGACAGTCCGGTCGTCAATCTGATCAACATGATCCTCCTGAAAGCCATCCGGGAAGGCGCCAGCGATATTCACATCGAGCCGGACAAGAACGGCACGAGAATGCGGTATCGTCTCGACGGCGTGCTCCGCGATCTGCCCACGCCGCCGGCGGGCATGCACCCGTCGATCGTTTCGCGAATAAAGGTCATCGGGCGGATGGACATCGCCGAAAAACGCCTCCCGCAGGAAGGGCGAGTGCGGATCGGAGCAGACGGGCGCGAGGTCGATCTGCGAGTCTCGTCGATGCCGACGCTGCTGGGCGAGAAACTCGTAATGCGAATTCTCGACAAGGGCAACCTCAGGACGATGCTCGACGAGCTTGGCTTCCGCCCCGAAACGCTCCAGACATTCCTGCGGATTCTCCGCCAGCCTTACGGGCTGGTGCTGGTGACCGGACCGACAGGTAGCGGCAAGACCACCACGCTGTATTCGGCCCTACAGCTCATCCGCAGTCCCGAGCTTAATATTCTCACCGTAGAAGATCCCGTCGAGTACCAGTTGGACCTGATCAACCAGATCCAGGTTAATGATGCGATCGGGATGTCGTTCGCCAGGGCGCTGCGGAGCATCCTGCGCCAGGACCCCGACGTGATCATGGTCGGCGAAATCCGAGACGAAGAAACCGCCCGCGTGGCGATCCAGGCCTCGCTGACCGGGCACCTGGTCCTGGCCACGCTGCACACGAACGACGCGACCAGTGCGATAGCCAGACTCTCGGACATGGGAGTCGAGCCATATCTGCTCTCCAGCGCCGTAAACGGCGTGCTGGCCCAGAGACTCGCCAGGACGATATGCCCCAACTGCAGGGTGTCGTATTTGCCGGACGAGCTCTTTCTTGAAGGAGCGGGCCTGGAGCGTTTGAAGGGTCAGGCGTTCATGAGGGGCGAAGGTTGCCAGCACTGTCACCAGTCGGGCTATAGAGGACGGGTCGGAATATACGAGGTGATAGAGGCCACCAACGGCATTCGGCGTCTCGTTCACCGCGGCGGATCACCACACGAAATCCGTGACAAATGGGCCGAGGAGGGAGGTCTGACGCTCCGGCAGGAAGGTCTGCTCATCGCCGGCGACGGCAAGACCACGCTGGAGGAGGTCCTCCACGTGACTCACAGCAACGGAGAGGGATCCGGGTCAGGATCGTAGAACCAGCCCAATGCGCCGGCGATTGCGGCGATCAGAGGTCATAGACATATGAAACTGGCATACCACGCGTTCGACAAGACCGGTAGGGAGGTTCGGGACGTAATTGAAGCCGCGGACGTCGCCCAGGCCACCGAGGATCTGCGCAAGAAGGACTTGTTCGTAGCCGACATATCGCCGGTAAATTCGGGCTCCGGTCCCCGACGCGACCGCCGCCGGTCCACCGCGGCGCGGGAGTCGGCGGCGATCGCCGGACTCTCCCAGCCGGTCAAGGGCGGCAGGATCAAACGCCTGAAGGCCCTGGCGATGTTCACCAGGCAGCTTCACGTGCTGGTTTCCTCCGGCACTCCGCTGGCCCAGGCGCTTGCGGCGCTGGAATGCCAGATCAAGGACCCCGGTTGGAGCGGCGCCATCGGCGACGTTCGGGAATCTCTGGAGGCCGGAAACGCGCTGTCCGAGGCGATGGCGCTGCATCCGGAGTGCTTCGACTCGATATACCGTCACATGGTCGCCGCCGGCGAATCGGGCGGCGAACTGGCGGCGATGCTGAATCGACTGGCCGACCTGACGCACAAACGCCTGCGAATTAGAACGTCCATCCAGGGCGCCATGATATACCCGTGTCTGCTGAGTGTCGTCGCCGTGTCGGTCCTGATCTTGCTGATGGTGTTTGTTATCCCGCGTTTTGCCGAATTGTTTGACAGCCTCGACGCGGCCCAGCCGCCGTCGACCCAGGTCCTGCTGGCGGCAAGCGAAATCGTAACAAACTACTGGTGGGCCATCATAATCGTGCTTGCGGGTGTCGTCGTCAGCATGCGGGCCTATTTCAAGTCGCCCCCGGGCCGACGCGCAGTGGACACCCTGGTTCTGCGATTGCCCAAGATAGGCGAAATTGTCCGCAGCTTCGCAACGGCGCGAATCGTTCGGATGCTTGGGCTGCTGCTGGAGAGCCGCGTTCCGGTCCTGGAGGCTTTGAGGCTTACGCGGAACACAACCTCGAACGTTCATTACACCGAATTGATGGATCGCGCCGAAAGGGCCGTTTCGCAGGGCAACGAGATCAGCTCGGTGTTTTCCGGAAGCGATCTGATACCTCCGGCGGTCTGCGAAGCGACCAGGAGCGGCGAGAAAAGCGGACAAATCGGGCCGTTGTTACTAAACCTCGGCGACTTCCTTGACGAGGAAAATGAAGTAACTCTTAGGGCGTTGACCAGTATTATCGAACCGGTGATCCTGATCGTAATGGGATTGCTGGTGGGCTTTGTTGCGTTGAGCATGTTCATGCCGCTGTTCGACGTGACGTCAATGGCAGGCGGAGGTTGATTGTGAGACTGTTGCCCGGAACACCCACACTTCCGATAGGCGTTGATGTAGGAGGACGCCACCTTCGGGCCGTGCAGCTTAGCGGATCCCCGGGCCGGTGGACCATGTCCGCTGCAGGGTCGATAGTAAGAAAGCACCAGTGCCGCCCCCTGGATCGAACCGACGCGGCCGGATTGCGGGAAATGCTCGACAAAGGCGCCTTCAAAGGCCGACGGGTCGTCTTGGCGGTTCCAGCGAATATGCTGATGACCGGGATACTGGACCTTCCGCCCAGATCCTCCGGCGCCCCTCTGGGACAACTGGCCAGGAGCGAACTGTCCAGAATGCACCGCTGCCAGCCGGACTCGTTTGAATTGGCCTGTTGGGATCTGCCGGCTCCGGCGCGCGCCGGAGGAGCCACTTATGTAATGGCCGCCGGATGCGGGCACTCCCAGGCCGATGAACTGATCGATACGGTGGAGGCCGAAGGACTCGATGTCCATGCGCTGGACTTGTACGCATCGGCCGTCGCGCGGGTCTGCAACCCCGTTCTGGACGGTGTTGAGGGAATCGCCGCGATCCTTGATCTCAGGTGGGCCCAGGCTACGCTGATCCTACTCTATCAGGGCGTGGTCGTATATGAGCGGAAACTCGCCAAATGCGGTGTGGAGCCGGTCGTCGATTCGCTTGTCAGGAAACACAAGCTTCATCGAAACAGGGCCGAAGATCTTGTTCGAAAAGTCGGACTGGCGACTCAATGCCCCGACATAAAGCCTGATATCCTCAAAGCGGTCAACCGGGCTGTCGCCGCTTACAGCGACTCGCTGGTTGAGGAGATGAGGATTCCGCTTTCGTATCTGACCAATCAATATCCTGATGCGTCGCCCGAGATGCTGCTGCTCGCCGGCGGAGCAGCCCCGATACCCGGACTCGTCGAACGATTGGACTCGGTCCTTGAGTTCTATGTGCGAACCGTTCGCCCCGGCGACATCGCCAGATGCTCGGCGGACATTGAAGAGAAGTTCGGACTGTCGTTGACTTCGGCGGTCGGACTGGGACAGTTTTCCGAGGCGTCACAGTGAACAGCTTCAATCTAATGCCGGCTCCAAGACGCCATGCCAAGGCCTGCCGCAACCGCCTGCGCCAGTGGGCGGCGCCGTTTCTTGCGTTCGCTGTCATGCTCGTGATGGTTTGCGTCACCTGCCACAAGACCTGGGGAGTCGGTCCCGAACCGCTGGCCGAGCAGATCAGACAGACTAAGGATCGGATCGACATGTCGGGGAGAACGGTCGAAGATCTGCGAAAACAGCTTACCGCGGCGCGATGGAGACTCGACACCTTCAAGGGCGTAGGCCGCCAGCCCGACTGGAGCATGATGCTGAAGCTCCTGTCCGACGGACTGGGTGCGGAAGTTGTGCTGCGAAGTTGCGAGTTGAACGAAACAATGATCTCCAGCATCGCGCCCAAGGGGCGAAAAGGCGAGTCGTTGAACGCCGGCGGCGGGGCGGATGACAACAACAGGATGGCTTTCGTACTCGATGTCGCCGGTCTGGCCAGGTCGCAGACCGCGGTTTCCCAGTTTGTCCTGCGTATGGAAAGATCCGGCATGTTCGACAGCGTCCGGCTCGTAAGCACGATCAGGGAGCCGTTCATGAACTCCAAAGCAGTCGCATTCCGTCTGAAATGCACGCTCGAAGGAGCTGCCCGTTCGCGGCGGCGAATAGAATGAATATAAGGAATCTTAAACCTCTGTACGTCGATCTGGGGGCGTTGGGTGTTTTCGCCCTGCTGGCCGTAATTGCTTATGCGGTGGGAATACATCCGGTTATCGAGCGGCACAGGGGTTTGGGGCTCAGAGAGTCCGAACTCAAAGATTATCAGGCCACAGCCGGAGAATTGTCCGGCAAAGTCGCTCAAGTCGCCGCTGAAATCACGCGAATAAAACAGGAACTCTCAGACAACGCGATCAAGCTTAAATCGGCGGATGAAATCAACAGTCATCTTGCGCGCCTGGCGGCCGTGACCGGCAAATGCGGATTGAAGCTCGATCAGCTTCGCCCCGACAAGTATCTCAGCGGCCCGAGATACCAGACCGTTCCTATCTATCTCGCCGGCAGCGGCAGTTTTCCCGAATGCGTCAAATTGCTTCACAAACTGCAGCGGGAGTTTCCCGACACCTCGGTGGCGTCTTTCGAGGTTTCCGGCGATCCGTCCAAACCGGAAGAACCCACCAGGCTCCGCGTTGACCTGTTGTGGTATGCGATGAGCGAACAAATCTCAGCCGTCAGTAATTGACAACGTCCGATTCTCCGCCTGCTGCGGCCGATGCCGAAGACGCCGCGGCTGTTCCGTGTCGAGTATTAATTCTTTTGGTATGAACTGTGCGCGGACGTATAATATAGTGGAATAATTACCGCGGCGCCCGCCGCTGAACCTACCTGTACGGATAGCTCATGCAAAATACTTTACTGACAATATGTGCTGTTGGGCTGATCGCCGCTGGCCTCGTCGGCGGTTGCAATCGCCCGGCCCAGGAGCCCGCTCAAACGGGTCAGGCCGGCTCGGACGCTCGTGCGGCCAAGGAGTTTCTCGCCGAACACAAGCTCCTGGGCAAACCCGCGCTGATTGAATTCGGCAAGGTCGGCTGTGAGCTGAGCGATCAGGGCTACTCGACGATGAATATGCTGCACAGCTCCAAAATCATAGAGGGCCTGCAGTACGTGAGAGTCGAGTGCTCCGACGACGCCCCGGCTGTCGAGAAGTACTACCAGGACAATCCCGCGGGGTTCCCCGTCGTCCAGGATCCCGGCGGGAAGGTTTCCGACGCCTTTGGAGCGACGGTCTATCCGATCTTCATTCTGATCGACAAGTTCGGAAACACCAGGTACGCCGGTGCGTTTCCCCATGACGATCTGGGCGATTGGTCGGAGATGCTGATTGCCGAGAAGAGCGACCCCGGACCGGACAAGCCGCGACTGGGCGTAAAGGAACTCAACGGTCCGGAGCTCCTGGCTTCGACGAAACTGCCCGAACTGGGCGGATCGGACCGGGCTCTCGGCCAGTACAGCGGACCGGGCGGGTTGGTGCTCGTTTTCGTCGACACCAGTTGCCCCTACAGCGGGGTAGCCGTCAAGGAGTTGCCCGGAGTCGCCGCGACGCTCAAGAAAGCTGCGATGATCTCAACCGTTGTCGTGAATATCACCGATTCGGAAGACACCGTCCGAGAGCATTACGGCAAACTCAATTTCCGCGGCATTCCCGTTGTTTTTGACGAAGGATCGGACGTGCGGATGGCGTGGGACGTGCAGTCGGTTCCGACGGTCGTTTTCTTCGACCCGCAGAAACAGATCGCCTACAACGGGCCGGCGGTATGGGCCGACATCGGCAAAGTGAGTGAAGCGGCGCTGGGCCTGCGACCCGGATCATTGAGATTCGGAGCCCGCGGCACACGCTATGGCTGAGGCAAGTAACCCCACCCCGCATCACCAGGCGGTGATGCACAAATTCAGGAATACGCGAGATCAAACAAAAGCGGCGCCCCGTTTTCCGGGTCGCCGCTTTTCGTCTATCGGAGGTGAATGGGAATCGAACCCACCCAGGACTTTGTTGAGCCCCACACTGGTTTTGAAGACCAGGGGCGCCACCAGGCCGCCGATCACCTCCATGTGTTCTGAGAACCATTATTCGGCCAGGCGTGGCGAACGTCAAGTACGCCTCTCAGATCGTCCGGGCTATCGCATATCAAGCTGGAGAACTCCACGGCCACTCAATATGAGCGCCAAACAGGATTGCGGCAAAATTCGCCTGCTGAAACGGGATGCGCCCCGTAGCCGCCATTCGCCATATTTTTGTGAAATAATCGAACCAATTCACTGCATGCCTGTTGGTTACAGTTTATAATGGTGACACTGGGATGTTCGGGGTCGGACGAGACCGCAAGACTGCGATGCTGTCCGTGTCAGCGACATTTTCTGAGGATATAAGATCACGCTCTAATTCTGGGATTTTTAGTTTGCTGAGTCGCAGGGCTCCGCTGGAAGGAATCCGCTATGAAGACAGCCAAACAGGTGGCCAGGGCCTGGTCGAACTGGACCGGGAAGATGCATACGTTTACCAAGATGCTCGATAAGAAGGATGTGGCGTACCTGAGCTTCAGCAAGATATCCACGCTGGAGTGCTGCCCGCAACGGTATCTGCTGGAATATGTCGAACGGGTGAAGCTTCGGTCGGAACCGAAATACTTAGTGAAAGGGTGGTTGTTTCACGAGGCGGCGGCAAGGCTGCACCGGGCGAGGATGCGGAGCCGGCGAGTGTCTCTCGACCAGTTGATCAAGCCGGTTGAACGCCGCCTCGGAGAGGGTGACGCCAACCATGTCCGCAATGCGATTGAACTGATGCAAAGAGAAGCGGATGTCGACTGGGATGTCGTTGCGGTGGAGGAGCCTTTCGTGTTGGACCTCGGGCCGGACCTGCCGCCGTGCCTGGGGATTGTAGACTTAGTACTGCAGAAGGGCGATGAGTTTGCAGTGATCGACCACAAGAGCGGTAAGAAGTTCTACGAGTTGGACAGGCTGCAGTTGGCTATCTATCACGAATACGCACGGAGGCGGTATGGGGCCGAACAGTGCGCGGGATACTATGATCAATATCGCTGGGTGAACAACCTGGACACGATTCGCAAACCCGCCTCCCGGAGGACAAAGGCGCCGATCCGCAAAGGGACGTGGAATACTGTGCTGCGGCGGGTCGCCAAACGATACCGTCAGATGATGAAGATAGAACAGGCCGGGACAGCCGTCGGCGCGAGCGACTGCTGGGGCTGTCCATACAGCGACCTGTGCCCAAAGGCGACTTTTGCGTACGGCGGCAACAATAGCTGGTATTGAGCATGTGTTCTTGGTGCAATTGACGTCGCGAAACAAAACAGACAGAATCCTATAGAGCGTAAATGGGTAGCCGGGCGGTGTTGGATGCGATCGCGGTGGCTGTTTGGTCGCCGGCTTGCACACGACG